>P_2C_Liq_1_UnCtyDRAFT_1000063_pt1 | contig 40433 bp, 41 predicted proteins | sample Pon2CUnioCityCA_2_FD_10234 | JGI IMG/M metagenome (IMG submission 10234) | reverse complement strand
ACAGTTGCCAATCCTTTAGAGTTGATTGTTTTTTATTCAGGTGAAGAAAACAATACCTATTTAACGTTGTTCGGTGCTTTATCTGCTGATTACAAGATAAATGATGATTTTACAATTACAACTACAGCGTCAAGATACAATACGCAAGAAGAAGAACATTTTGATATTGCAGCACAATACAATCTCGGTGAAGTGGACGCCAATATTGGCTCAGAAAATTTTGGTGAAGTTGAGTTTTCGCAAGGAATTGGCTCTCAATTAAATCACGCGCGTAACGATTTAGATGCTGTAATTACGAATTTACAAGTGAGAGGAAGCATAAAAAAAGAGAACAAACAATGGAATTTTGGTGTAAAATACCAAAAAGAAGATATTAGAGATCGAATTAGAGAATGGGAAATGATAGATTCTCTTGGATTTTCTATTCGGCCTCCTTTTCATTCGTCTAATAATCAACCTTATGAACCCTTTGAAGGAGAAATTGAACCTTTTCAGAATATTAGAAAAGATAATGAGGTTGTGATTCATAGGTTTTCTGGATTTGTACAATTCAATCAGCGTGCTTTTTGGAGCGACCACGAAGTTTTTTATAATATGGGAATTAGAGCTCATAGCTGGAGTGTAACAGGAAACGGAATTGATGCTAAAAATCAAATTATTATTAGTCCTAGAGCACAATTTGCCATAAAACCAGATTGGAAAAAAGACATGCTATTTCGATTTTCTGCTGGATTATATGCACAGCCTCCATCTTACAGGGAGCTAAGAGATTTTAATGGTAATTTAAATGTAAATGTGGAGGCTCAAAAATCGATTCATTTTGTATCTGGAATGGATTATAGTTTTACAATGTGGGAAAGACCTTTTAAATTAACCACAGAACTATATTACAAAGATTTATCTGATGTAAATGCGTACTCTATAGACAATGTAAGAATTCGATACAGAGCTGATAATGTTACTGAAGCCTATTCTTACGGATTGGATATGCGCTTAAATGGCGAGTTTGTGCCTGGAAGTGAAAGTTGGGTAAGTTTAGGATATTTAAAAACTGAAGAAAACATTAATGATAGAGGTTATATTGCAAGACCTTCTGATCAACGTATAAAATTCGGAATTCTCTTTCAAGATTATGTGCCCAATTTACCAGATTTAAAAGCGTATTTAAATCTGGTGTATAATTCTGGTGTTCCTGGTGGTTCTCCATCCTATTCAGATCCCTATAATTTTCAAGAACGTTTGCGAGATTATAGACGTGCAGATTTAGGGGTTTCGTATGTTTTTGCGGATGCTAACAAACAATTTGATTCGGGTTGGCTCGCTAACTTTAAAGAATTAACAGCTGGTTTAGAACTTTTTAATATGTTCGATATTCAGAATGCAATTACCAATACTTGGGTTAGAGATGTGTATTCTAAAACACAATTCGGAATTCCTAATTTTATGACAGGTAGGGTTTTAAACTTTAAAGTAGCTATGATGTTTTAAGAAGGTAGATTACATTACTTTTTTATATTTTATCAACGCCCCAAACTCTTTTTTATAGATTTTTACCACTACTAAAAACAAACTGATTAAAAGTGGGCCAAAAATTAAACCTATAAAACCAAATAAAGGCACACCTACAATTACGCCAATTAATGTTATTAAAGGATGCACATCATCTATTTTTTTTAAAATATAAAGTCTAATAATATTGTCTGTAGAACCAACTACTACCAAACCGTAAATTAAAATACCCCATGCCGCAAAATTATCTCCATAAGACATGGTGAGTATAAAAACAGGCAAAATACCTAACAAGGTTCCAATAAAAGGAATCATAGAACCTACTGTAACTACAACAAACCAGAAAAAAGGATCTTTTATACCAAAAATTAAAAATCCCATTAAAGCAATAATACCCTGAGCAATAGCCACTAAAGGTATACCAATAGCATTAGAACGCACCATAGCTTGAGATTCTTTACCAATTACTTTTAAGTTTTTTTCGCTAATGGGTATGTATTCATATAATGATTGTCGCATTTGATTTCTATTCGTTAACATATAATACAGTATAAAATACATTAACCCAATAGCTATAAAAATGGTAAAAGTGCCGCCTGCAAAGTTTTCTAAGTTATCAGATATCCATACAGACATTTCTTTAGTATTTATTCTTGAACTTAAATCATAACCATATTCACTTTCAATTAAATTCATTTTATTCTGCACAACCTTGGCTATTTTTTCTGAATTTTCTACAGCATCGCTTACCTTGTCTCCCAACATAAAAACAATTCCTGATATTGGTAAAAGGATACAGATAAATGAAAAAACCATTAAGAATATAGCTGCAAAATGTTGATTCCAATTTTTATCGACAAAAAAAACCATCCACTTTCTTAACAGAACATAAATGGTTATTGCGCCCAAAACACCAGATAAATAAGGCAATAATTCTCGAAATATTAAAAATGCAAAAGATAAAATTAAAAGAAGAACAAATACTTGTCTTATTGTTTTTGGTGGAATTACATTTTTTTTCATACCGCAATTTAAAACATTTTGCTGTATGAGTTTAATGTTATTAATTTAAAAATTAATGCAAATACTATTTTCAGACAATCTTATGAATCTTCTTCTCTATTTACCAAATCCATAGCAAATGCTGGTAAACAAATAGCTATATATTCACATTCAACATCAAAAGGATTAGAATATTGTACGCGCACATTTTTTTCTATTTTGATAGATTGCCCAGCTTCTAAAACAATAATCTCGTCTGCGATAATAAATTGTTTTTTACCTCTAATAATGTATGTATATTCTTCGAAAGCTGGAGTTTGAAAAGGTTCTTTCCATTTTGGTGGGGCAATCATGTGTGCAATACTAATACCCGATTCTTGGTTTGTTGCATTGCCAAAATGTTCTTCAATTAATTTATCATCTGTTGTAGGTACAACAAATGGCGCTTTTTGAATCGTATATTTTTTTTTCATAAAGGTTGGTTATTACTTGCTTAATTTGAATCGTTTTACAACAACTATTAGATTCATCACAAAAGATGCCGAAATAAATACAGTATTAGATTTTTTTAGAAAAAAAACTAATTAAACCAAACTACAAAAGATTTTATCTTAGCCAAATCTGGAATTTGCTCTAAAGTTACTTTTTGGGTGCTAAAACTACTTAAACCCAATTCGCTTTTATCAATTGCAATAGTTGCGTTTAACTCATCAACAAATAAGGTAACCGATCTTAATGTAGATTCTGGTCTTAAACGATTTGCTGCGTTAATTTCTGAAAAACTTGAGTTTAAATTGATACCTTCTTTTGTTTTAAAACGTGCATCATGAATTTCTATACTTTTAATTGTTGATGTAGAATCTAACTGCTCATTAGGTACAATAGTTAAGAGCAACTTCCCTCCTTTTTCGAAAACCAAATATTCATCATCATCTTGAAAATAATTATCTCCTAAAGCACCTTCACTGAGGTTTTCTACAATAGAATCTTTTGCAAAAATTCTACTTAACTCTTTTACCGTCGTTTTTGGTGTAATTACACCTACTTTTCCTTTTTCGATGATAAACTTGTTGTTGTTATTACAACCAATTATTAAAAGAGATGCTATAAGTACAAGTAAAAAGCTTTTTTTTATCATTATTGTTTAATTTTTATAAACGTAAAACGTTGTTTTTTTAATTTTGTTATTTAATTACCTTTTTTAAAATTCCGAAAACGGCTCTTATAAAGGTGGCACTTGTTAGTACTTTTACTAAAGGATCTTGTCTTGTACTGCGTCTCGTAGAAGTTCTTGCTCTAGATTTTTCTTTAGCCAATCGTTCTTTTTCTTCTTGAGCCTCGGCATCTTTAATGGCTTTTTGTTCAGCCTTATTGATGTTATTTATTTTTTCATTCAACAATTCGTAAGCACTTTCGCGATCTAAATTTTCGTTGTATTTGTAAAACAAACGCGAATTATTAATCACACTTTTAAGCTCTTTGTCTGTTAAAATATCCATTCTGCTCATTGGGGCACGCAACATTGTTCTTGCTAGCGGCGTTGGAATTCCTTTTTCGTTTAAAACCGATACAAATGCTTCTCCAATACCCAATTGTGTTAAGACTTCTTTGGTGTCATAATATTGAGAATCTGGGTAATTTTCAGCAGCTAATTTAATTGCTTTTCTGTCTTTAGCTGTAAATGCTCTTAATGCATGTTGTACTTTTAAACCGAGTTGTGCTAAAATATCTTCTGGCACATCTTTTGGATTTTGCGTAACGAAATACAAGCCAATACCTTTTGAACGAATCAACTTCACAATACTTTCTATTTGATTTAATAAAGCTTTAGAAGCTTCTTCAAATACCAAATGTGCTTCGTCTATAAAAATGATGAGTTCTGGTCTGCCAGAATCTCCTTGTTCAGGAAACGTTTCATACACTTCTGCCAACAATTGTAGCATAAAGGTTGAAAATAATTTGGGCTTATCTTGAATATCTGTTAATCGTAATACAGAAATAATACCTCGTCCCTTTTCATCAACTCTGGTTAAATCTTCGACATCAAAAGATTTTTCACCAAAAAACAAATCGCCACCTTGTTGTTCTATCTCTACAATTTTACGCAAAATGGCACCTGTAGATGATGTAGAAATTCGCCCATATTCTGCTTGAATTTCTTCTTTACCTTCATTTGTTACAAATTGTAAGACCTTTTTAAAGTCTTTTATGTCTAATAATGGTAATTTATTATCATCACAATATTTAAAAATGATGGAAACAATGCCGCTTTGTGTTTCTGTTAAATCTAAAATTCTTGATAACAAAACTGGACCAAATTCAGAAATTGTGGCACGCAAACGTGTACCCTCTTGTTCAGAAAGCGTTAATACTTCTATTGGAAAGCTTTTTGCTTCGAAAGGAAAGCCAATTTTTTGGTGACGCTCGTCTATTTTTGGATGCCCAGGACTTGCTTTTGCCAAACCAGATAAATCTCCTTTAATGTCCATTAACAAAACAGGGATTCCTTTTTCTGATAAATTTTCTGCTAAAACCTGCAAGGTTTTTGTTTTACCTGTACCAGTTGCACCAGCTATTAATCCGTGTCTATTTAAAGTTTTTAGCGGCACTTTTACGATAGCATTTGTTATGGTTTCTTCACCTAACATGGCTGCACCTAGCTCCATAAATTCGCCTTTGGTATGGTAACCATTATTGATGTATTCAAAGAACTTCTCTTGTTGACTCATTATCATTCTTAAATTTAAAAAAAGCTGAATCACGTTCAGTTTACGAGCATAAAAATAATCAAAGTTTGATTGTTAGAAAATAAAAAGTCAAATTTGTTTAGTCTATCCAATTCTTAAACTCTTTTACACGTTCTCTACTTACAATAATTTCAGCTTCATTATAAGAATGTAAAACCAATTTTAAGCGAGAATTAGAATACGCAACAATATCTTTTATCGCATTAATATGTAAAATAAAAGTGCGGTTTACTCTAAAAAAATAGTTTGGATTTAAATCATTTTCCAAACTTGTTAAAGAATGGTTTATAATATAATTACTTTCAAACGTTTTTAGAAACGTTGCGTTTTCAAAGCTATAAAAACAATGTACTTCATCTACTTTTATAATTTTTATCTTCTTCCCAACTTTCACTGTAAAAGATTCTTTATAAATTTCTACATTATAATTAGAAACCAATTGCTTAAATTTTTCTAAATCTTCTTCTTTTTGATGTATACTTTTTGCTTTATCTATTGCCTCTGATAATTTGTATTTATTAATAGGTTTTAACAAATAAGAAACACTATTATAATCGAAAGCTTTGATACTATAATTGCTGTACGCTGTTGTAAAAATAATTTTTGACGTAATTTTTATGTCTTTAAAAATCTCGAAACATAAACCATCAGAAAGTTGAACATCTAAAAAAATAATATCTGGCTGCTTGTTTTTTTTAAACCAAGAAATTGTTGTTTTTACAGAACTTAGATTTTCTAAAATCTCAATTTCGAAATTTTTTAGAAACCTCTCTAATCTTCTTACTGATGGTAATTCGTCTTCTACAATTATTACTTTCATTATATGGTTTCTAAAATTGGTAATTGTATTTTGTAACTATCCTCTGTATTATGAATCATTACTTTTTCATCTGTAAAAAAAGCAATTCTTTTTCTAATATTTTCAATTCCTTTTTGAGAAGTTTTTATTGATGTTAATTTGGCATTCTTATTATTTTCTACAATTATAAAGTTTTCTGTGGATGAAATTATAACCTCAACGTGATGATTTTCATTGATTTCATTATGTTTTATTACATTTTCTAACACTTGCTGTAAAATAGTGGAAACAATATATTTTTCTTTTACTTTTTCATCAATATTAATTTTAAAAGTAAAACCATTTTCAAATCTATCTTTTAATAATTCTAAATAAGCTTTTGCAAAATTAATTTCATCTTTTACCATAACAACATCTTCTTTTTCTTGCTCTAAAAAATAGCGATAAATATGCGATAAGTTTTCAGAAAACTGAACTGCTTTTTTAGGGTTTTCCTCAATTAAACTGGTTAATACATTAATATTATTAAACAAAAAATGTGGACTTATTTGATTTTTTAATTGCTGATAATTTAATTGAGATTCTAGAGTTTGTTGTTTTAAAACTGTTTCTTCTTGTTTGGTTATTAAAGTTAAATAATATAAGTGTATTAAAATAATTACAAACAAAAAATAGGGGAAAAAGATAATTACTGATGGAATTATTGACCTAATTAAAACCTCTGAAAAAACCCTATAAGCTAGATTAGTTAATACTTCAGAAATTAGAGAAAAAAAACAAAACACTATTATTGAAATTATATAAAACAGTATAACATTATATTTTTTCTGTCTATAAAATCTACTCTTAAAAAACTGAATACTCAAAATTGATAATAATACACCTAATGGAAATAATTTAAACCATACTAGAATAGCGTTACTATAATGGATTAATATAAATATTAAAATCATATAAATTAATGCTCCTGTAAACGGAATGAGTAAAACGTATTTCCACGAAAATGAAATATTATTTAGGGTTGTTTTTTGATTTCTTCTAATTTTTATTCGAATCAATTGAAAAACTGTACTGAAGAAACTTATAAAGAAACTTATGAAAACTACTCTTCCAAATACGGCATCAAAAAACTTAAAATTTGGTCTAATTACAAAGAATTGAAAATATATAATTTCAAAAAGCCCAACTAAAAAAATTGACAAAAGACCAGATTTAAGAATATTGGAACTGTTCTTCTTGTTTTTATCAAAAAAGAAAAAAGAAAAGAAAATCGGAAAAAAGAAAAGAGAAAAGCTTAACGGAAGATTTTTAAAAATATTTGCAATTTCTTGTTCATTTATTTGATTTGTTAATTCTAACACTAAAAATGATAATAAGTGTAAAATAATTGTGACTGCAAATGCAATTAAAAAAGGCTTAAAATATTTCTTCATAATTTCTAATTTTCATCAAAAGTGAAGAAAATCACCAATAATAAAAAAAGAAATATAGTGAATTGTAATTTTAAAATAGTGAGTTGTAACTTTAATAAAAACTGACTGCGTCAGTCTATCCAATTCTTAAACTCTTTTACACGTTCTCTACTTACAATAATTTCGTTTTCGGAATACGAATTTAAAATCAATTTTAAACGAGAATTTGAATAGGCAATAATATCTTTTATCGCGTTAATATGCACTATAAAAGTACGGTTTACTCTAAAAAAGTGTTCTGGATCTAATTGCTCTTGCCATTGCTCTAAAGAATTATCTAACAAGTAATTTCTGTTTTCTATTGTGTGAATGTAGGTGGATTTATTTTCACTATAAAAACATTCAATTTCATCAATATGAATAATTTTAATGTGCTGCCCGACCTTTATTGATAATCGTTTTTTGAATTTACGGTCTACTGGGTTTACTAATAATTTTCGAATATCATCTAAATTTACTTGAACATCAGATTGCTGAGGCTGTAGTGTTTTAAATTGATTTACAGCAGCTTCTAATTCATCATCATCAATAGGTTTTAATAAGTAATCAATAGAATTTAGTTTAAAGGCTTTTAATGCATATTCATCATAAGCTGTGGTAAAAATAATGGCAGCATTTACTTCTATCTCTTCAAAAATCTCGAAAGATAATCCGTCCGATAATTGAATGTCTAAAAAAATTAAATCTGGGTGTGGGTTGTTTTGTAGCCAATTGAGCGATTCTTCTACAGAATGTAACATTTGTTGCACCTCGATATCTAATGCAGCCAACATTCTGTTTAATCTTCTTGCTGCCGGTTTTTCGTCTTCTATAATTAGTACGTTCATCTTATTGTTCTATTAATTTACTGGTATTTTATGGGTGATGTAAGCTCCTAAAAAAATCGTATATCGTAAGCATACTTCTTTAAATAATATGTATTATAATTATTGTAACTTTTTTCTTTTTTCATCTTTATCCATCAACTCTTTAATTTTACGATCTTCCCAATCTTTACCAAAACCTAGAGATTTAAATCCAAATACACCCAACCAATGAAAAAACATTCCTATCCCCCAGAAAAAAGCGGTAGAATAGGTTCCGAAATTTGTAATTGCTTCTCCAAAAGTATCTCCACTTTGCATTAATCCGTAGACTATAATTCCACTTAAAAAAAGATTTACCAATACATAAACGATTAGGTGAATGTAAAAACCTTTAATTTCTTTCACCCTTTTTTTAGCCCTTATATAATTTTGCCCTTGTGTAAAATCTTCTTGTATCATATTACTTAATATTATTTATAATTTCTTTAATTTTTCTTTCTTCCCAATTTTTTCCTAATCCCAAAAATTCAAAACCAAAAACACCCAACCAATGAAAAAACAGGGCAATAATCATACCTCCTAAAGCAAACCAAAAAAAGTGAAAGCCTGGTACAAATTTAAAATTGACAAAAACAATTAGTGGAAAAGAAAATAAATTGACAATTAAATGAATGTAAAAGCCTTTGATTTCTTCTGTTTGCTTTTTAGCTTTTAAATAATAGTGTTCTTGTATATATTTTGAATCTTCTACACCTTCATTAACATCATTATTACCTATAATTTCTTTTATCTTTTTATCTTTCCATTCCTTTTTAAAATCCATTTTAGAGAAAGCAAAAACGTTAATCCAATGAATTGCCAAACCCAAACACCAAGCACCAATAGCATACCAAAACCAATGAAACTGTGGAACTGTTTGTAAATTGATGAAAATTAAAAAAGGTAATATAAAAAACGATGCTATAAAATGAGTGTAAAAACCTTTGATGTCTTTTACCTTTTGCTGTGCTTTTAAATTTAAATGATGGTATATATAATTTGATTGCATACTGACTAATTGTTGTTCATAAATTCATTAATTTTTCTTTCTTCCCAGTTTTTTCCAAACCCTAATAAATTAAAACCAAACGTTTGTAACCAGTGAAAAAACAAACCAAAGCCCCAACCTAAAACTGAAAACCAAAACCAATGAAAATGGGGTACAAATTTTAAGTTGATGAAAATAATAAAAGGCATTACCAAACAATATATCGTTAAATGTATGTAGAATCCTTTTATTTCTTCTACTTGTTTTTGCACTTTTACAAAACGTTGTTCTCTTGTAAAATCTTTCTCCATTATATTTTTCTCTTTTCTTCCTCTAAATATTGATTAATTTTTCTTTGTTCCCAATCTTTATTTAGAAACAAAGGCAAGCCAAAAGTACCAATAGCTTGAAATAATATACCTACACCCCAGTATAACCATATTTTATAATTTCCCCAATTGAAAAATGCTTCGTTAAACGTATCTCCTTCGTTTATATCTCCAACAATAAAAATGGCACTTAAAAAGGTATTTATGATAAGGTACGTTGCTAAATGTTTGTAAAACTTGCTGATTTTTTCAACTTTTTTTCTAGCCAATATATATTGCTGTTCTTCTGTAAATTGCTGTTTCATTATCGTAATCTTTTTTGTCTGTTTTCATGGTCCATCAACTCTTTTATTTTTCTGTCTTCCCAATTTTTTCCTAAAAATATATTATAATTATTTACTTCTAAAAAATGAAAAGTTAAGCCTATTCCCCATCCAAATGCTGGAAACCAAAACCAGTAAAAACTTGGAGAAAATTTTAAATTGATAAATATTAAAAACGGAATTACTAAACAGTATGACGCTAAATTTTGATAAAATTCTTTCAGTCTTTCTACCTTTTCTACTGCTTTTACATATTTGTTATTTTCTAAATCTTCTGTGTACATAATGTCGTTCATTTTATAAAGGAGAGGTAAACTCACCTTAAAAGTTGTGTTGTTATTTTCTATTTTTACAGGTCTGTCTGTGATTAATCCATACCTGTCTGCAATATTTTGTAAGCCTACTTTGGTGCTTTTTCCGATTGCTTCTTTTGGACTAACGTTATTTTCTATAATCAAATGATTGTTTTCCTCATAAATTGAAATTAGTAACGGTTTAGAGGATGAAACCACATTGTGTTTTACTGCATTTTCTAACAATAATTGTAAAGAAAGTGGTACAATCTTTAATTCGTTATTTATTATTGCATCTGGAATATTAAATTGTACGGCATCTTCAAAACGCATAGACAACAATTCCATATATGTTTTTGCAAACTTTAATTCTTCTTCAATAGGTACTAAATCTTTATTTCTTTGCTCCAAAACATAACGATATACTTTAGACAATTTTGTGGTAAATTTTTCTGCTAAATTTGGATTCTCACCAATTAAACTCGTTAATACATTTAAACTATTAAATAAAAAATGAGGGTCTAATTGGTTTTTTAACGATTCAAATTTTGCGGTTTCTGTTTTGGCTACAATTTCTTGTTTGGTAGTTTCTTGTTTTACAGAATTTTTCCATTCTATCATGAAACTTCTTGCGTGCAAAAATGCTGACACACCAAAAGAAAGAATACTATAAAAAACATGCTGCCAAAGAAAATTTCCTCTAAAAAAATACTCAGGATTATTACCAGATATAACTATAAAATTTACATAATTAATTACTAAAACAATTGGTACTGTGTAAGCAATTGTTGCTATAATACCTGCCCAAACTCTGGTATTTGTATGGGCAACCCAATCCCATTTTCTACTTAAAAGATCGTTAATTAAGCCTTGTGCAAAGCCCAATCCAAAAGAATACATAGCAGATATTAAAACCGTATAACCAATAGATCTCATCGAAAAATTTTGATTAATAACTGTAAAGAAAACTGCAAAAATTAGTGTTATTTTTAAACTAACGATTATGCCATCTCTAATACTCGATTTTAATGATATGCGGTCAGAATTCATAGGTATTTAGTAAATAATGATTAAAATTTGATATCTAAAGATACATCTTTATCAGAAACTACAAACTTTGCATTCTCAAAAGTTGGTGGTGCAAAAGCCATGTGATTGTTAGACGCTCCATAATCTTCTAAAGGCATTCTTTGGGTAGAAAAATCCATTTTGTCGTTATTGTTTTTATCGTGATAACATACAATGGCGTATTCTCCGGGAACTATATCTTTAAAAGTTACGGTACTTTTTCCGTCTATTATTTTACCATTTGCGCCTTGAATTGGTGTTTGCATAAAATTATCTTTATTGTATAAAGCGAATCCTACTTTGCCATCATCTGAAGTTACATTTACAACAGTTGCTGTAATGTTTACGGTGTCTTGTGCATTTATTTTGTTAGAAATAAATAATGTAACTGCTAATACTACTGCTAATAAAAATTTCATAATCGTTGTTTTTAATTGTTAGTGTTTAATTATGGTACAAATATGCAACTGAACCATAATTTTTAAAACTAAAGCATACCGAATTGTAATTTTTTAATACTGAATTGTAATTTTTAGTATTGTTGGCCTTTTAAGTTCATAAAATCAACAAAAACATTGGATTAAATAAATTTAGAAATTATTAAATATTGAAATTAATAGTTTTATAATATTGAAATCTTAACGAAAACATAGAATCGGTTAATTTTTAATAAAAATTTATAAAAACTCTTGTTATAGTAATATCAAAAAGTAAAAAATACATACATTTACACCGATGATTACTACAAGTTTAAATAGAAGATGTACCCTAATAGCTCCCATTGTGCGCTTGCGCAATATTCGTCGCTAAAATTATTTAGCAATCCTTTAATCTATTTTAAGTACTTAACCATTTTATTTTTTTATCGTGAATCTTTCTAACAACACTTACATACAGCTTTTAGTTATTTATAAAAACAAAACTATAAATGTACGTCGTAGTTTTCCTTTTCGCCCTTTGGGGTAATTAATAATTTACAGAATTTAGGTGAGTCCGATTCTACCTTTAAACAAAACAATAACATTATTATAACATAAATATTCAATGCAATGGAAATTGTAATTGCTAATAAATCACATATCGTTTACGCAGAAATCATCTGTAAAACAATAGAAGATGCTGCTCAAGTTAGAGGTACAGGTATCGCAAAACGTAAACCAGAATATATTGCTACGAAAATGGAAAATGGTAATGCAGTAATCGCTTTAGATGGCGATAAGTTTGCAGGATTTTGCTATATAGAACAATGGGGTCATGGTAAATTTGTTGCCAATTCTGGTTTAATTGTGCATCCAGATTTCAGAAATCTAGGACTCGCAAAAAAAATTAAGCAGGTTATTTTTAAGCACTCTAGGACCAAGTTTCCAGATGCAAAAGTATTTAGTATAACAACGGGTTTAGCTGTAATGAAATTAAATAGCGATTTAGGCTATAAACCTGTAACGTTTTCTGAATTAACAGACGATCAAAGTTTTTGGAATGGTTGCCAAACATGCAGAAATTATGATGTTTTAACCAGAACAGAACGCAAAATGTGCTTATGTACAGGAATGTTGTTTGACCCTAAAAAACAAAACAAAGACGAAACAGAAGCTTTAAAACAAAGTAGATTTGAACGTATAAAAAAATTTAGACAAAACTTATTTTTAAAAAAAGACAAAAAATAACCATATGAAAAAATTAGTAATTGCATATAGTGGAGGATTAGACACTTCTTATTGCGCAGTAAGTTTATCGAAAAAATACGAAGTGCACGCAGTAAGCGTTAATACAGGNGGTTTTTCTGAGGATGAAATAAAAAACATTGAAAGTAATGCCTATAAAATGGGTGTGACCACTTATAAAAATATTGATGCTGTTGCTACTTTTTATAATAAAGTAGTCAAGTATTTAATTTTTGGTAACGTATTAAAAAATGCTACTTACCCTTTATCTGTGAGTGCAGAAAGAATTATTCAAGCCATAGAAATTATTGAATATGCAAAAAGTATTGATGCAGAATTTATTGCGCACGGAAGCACAGGTGCAGGNAATGATCAAGTNCGTTTTGATATGATTTTTCAAACTTTAGCTCCTAAAATTAANATCATAACTCCTATTAGAGATCAAAAATTAACAAGACAACAAGAAATTGATTACTTAAAATCAGAAGGAATTGATATGCCTTGGGAAAAATCTAAATATTCTGTCAATAAAGGCCTATGGGGAACAAGTGTTGGTGGTGTAGAAACTTTAAAATCAGAAAAGCCTTTACCCAATGAAGCTTATCCTTCTCAACTAGAAAAAGAAGGTGAAGAACAAGTAACACTTACTTTTAAAAATGGCGAATTCGTTGCTTTAAATGGCGAAGAAAACAAACCAGAAATTAACATTGAAAACTTAAATAATATTGCATCTAAATACGCAATTGGAAGAGATATTCATGTTGGTGATACCATTGTTGGCACAAAAGGAAGAGTTGGCTTTGAAGCAGCAGCAGCATTAATTACCATAAAAGCACACCATTTATTAGAGAAACATACATTAACAAAATGGCAATTGCAACACAAAGAATATTTGTCTAGTTTTTACGGAATGCATTTGCATGAAGGTCAATATTTAGATCCAGTAATGAGAGATACAGAAGCTTTTTTACAAAGTTCTCAAAAAATGGTTTCTGGAAATGTAGTTGTATCTTTAAAACCTTATCATTTTTCTTTAGATGGAATTGTCTCAGATCACGATTTAATGTCTAGCGCATTTAGCACTTATGGCGAAGAAAATAAAGCTTGGACAGCAGATGACGCTAAAGGTTTTATTAAAATTTTAGGAAATCAGAACAAAATTTATCAACAAGTAAATAAATAAATTTCATAAAAGGTTTTGAGAATCTTGTAGGTATGCAGAAAAGTGAATGTACTTTTTTGCTATATAGATGACAAAAAATAACAATTTGTATTTTAATTTATGAATTATTAATGACTTATTCGATATTTTGATTAAACAAATAATTATCAGTACATTATAATTTTTTGTAAGGTACTTAGGCTTTTTTGATATAACAGAAATACATACAAGGTCAAAAAAAAGACCTTGCAGGATACAAGAAGAATAAAATGAAAAATTTAGAAGTAGGAATCATAGGAGGCGCAGGGTATACAGCAGGAGAATTAATCAGGCTGTTATTACATCACCCAAAAACAAATATTAACTTTGTATTTAGTACATCTAATGCAGGTAATAAATTGTATCAAGTGCATCAAGATTTAATTGGTAACACAGCAATGAATTTTACCAATGAAATAAATGCTAATGTTGATGTTTTATTTTTATGCTTAGGCCATGGTAATTCTACTGATTTTTTAGAAAATAACAGTTTTTCATCAACTACAAAAATCATCGATTTAAGTAATGATTTTAGGTTAATTGCAGATAAAAATTTCAACGGTAAAGAATTTGTATATGGTTTACCAGAGCTACAAAAAGAAGCTATAAAATCAGCAAAATATATAGCAAATCCGGGTTGTTTTGCAACGGCTTTGCAATTGGCTATTTTACCTTTAGCTGCAAATAATTTGCTAAATAATGATGTTCATATAAACGCTGTTACTGGAGCAACTGGAGCTGGAACATCATTATCAAAAACCACACATTTTACGTGGAGAGATAATAATTTTTCGCATTATAAAGCCTTTTCTCATCAACATTTGGGCGAAATTCATCAAACTGTACATCAATTGCAGAAAAATTTTAATTCAGAAATTAATTTTATGCCCAACAGAGGAAATTTCTCAAGAGGAATTTTCGCAACAACCTACACCAAGTTCGATGGTACTTTAGAAGTTGCAAAAAAAATATTTAAGACGTATTATAAAGAGGCAGCATTTACCTTTGTATCTCACGAAAGCATTCATTTAAAACAAGTTGTAAATACAAACAAGTGCATCATACAATTAGAAAAACACGGAAATAAGTTACTAATAACAAGCACTATCGATAATTTATTAAAAGGAGCTTCTGGTCAAGCAATTCAGAATATGAATTTAATGTATGACTTTGAAGAAACTTTAGGTTTAAATTTAAAGGCAAATTATTTCTAAAAGAATGATTAAAAAATTAATAGCAAGAGAGATAAATCTCTTGACAAATGAAAAATATTTAAATATGAAAATAGCAATTATAGGCGCCGGAAGCTTAGGACAATCTATCGCAAGAGGACTGTTAAAAAATAAAATGGTTAGCTCTTTATATCTTACAAAAAGGAATCTAGATTCGTTAAAGGATTTCAATAGGTTTAAAGCCGTAACCCTAAGTACAGATAATGCAGAAGCCGTTAAAAATTCAGATATTGTAATATTTGCTGTACAACCTAGGCACCTGAGAGATATTTTAGATGATTTAAAATATAATCTTCAAAAAGAACAGTTATTAATCTCTGTTATTACAGGTTTTTCTATTGGTAAAATAGAAAATGTAATCGGTGCTAAACACAATATTGTTCGTGCAATGCCAAATACGGCTGCTTCTGTAGGCCAGTCTATGACCTGTTTAGCCGCAAACGAAAGAGGAGCAGAAAAAATAGAATTAGCAAAAACAATATTCAATAGTTTAGGAGCTTCTCTAGTAATACCTGAAGATCAGTTACAAGCTGCAACAGTAATATGTGCAAGCGGAATTGCTTTTTGGATGCGTTTAATAAGAGCAACTACGCAAGGCGCAATTCAACTGGGTTTCGAAGCTGATGAAGCTTATCAATTAGCAATGCAAACTTGCTTCGGGGCTGCAAGTTTATTAAAAAACTCGGGCAATCATCCTGAAGCAGAAATAGATAGAGTTACGACTCCTGGAGGCTGTACTATTGAAGGCTTAAACGAAATGGAACACCAAGGATTAAGCTCTTCTTTAATTAAAGGGATTAATGCATCTTTTGAAAAAATAAACCAAATAAAAAACTAAAACATGCCTTTATTCAAAGTGTATCCCTTGTATAACGTAACTCCTGTTTCTGCAAGAGGAGTATATGTTTATGATGAAAATAAGACACAATACTTAGATTTATATGGTGGGCATGCAGTAATTTCTATTGGGCATGCGCATCCTAAATATGTAGAAGCTATTACAAATCAAGTAAATCAATTAGGCTTTTACTCCAATGCTGTTCAAAATCCTTTACAAATAGAATTGGCTCACAAAATAGAGTCGCTTTCTGGCTGTAAAAACTACGAATTATTTTTATGCAATTCTGGTGCAGAAGCCAACGAAAATGCATTAAAGTTAGCCTCTTTTCAAACCAATAAATCAAGAGTAATTGCTTTTAAAAATGGTTTTCATGGCAGAACTTCTGCTGCTGTTGCTGCTACTGATAATCCGAATGTTATTGCACCAATTAATGCACAACAAAAGGTTACTTTTTTAGAATTAAATGATATTGATGGTGTAAAAATAGAACTAGAAAAAGGTGATGTTTGTGCAGTTATCGTCGAATTTATTCAAGGAGTTGGCGGTTTAGATCAAGCTACTACTACCTTTTTTGAAGAATTAGATATTCTTTGTAAAGCAAATAATACAATGTTTATTGCTGATGAAGTACAGTCTGGTTACGGTCGTTCAGGAAAATTCTTTGCGTATCAACATTACAATGTAACTCCAGATATTATTTCAATTGCAAAAGGTATGGGGAACGGATTTCCTATTGGCGGCATTTTAATTCATCCTAATATTAAAGCAAAATTCGGAATGTTAGGAACCACATTTGGTGGAAATCATTTGGCTTGTGCTGCTGGTTTGGCGGTTTTAAATGTGATAGAAGAAGAAAAGTTGATGGATAATGTAAATGAAATGTCTGCATATTTTATCAAAATAGCTAAAACAATTCCACAGATAAAAACCATCAAAGGACGTGGTTTAATGTTAGGTTTAGAATTTAATTTTGAAGTAAGCGAGTTAAGAAAGAAATTAATATACGAGTATCTAATTTTTACTGGAGGAGCAAAGAATAAAAATTTACTTCGAATTTTACCCCCATTAAGTATAAATAAAGAACATATCAATCAGTTTTTTGAAGCTTTGGTTGATGCTTTAGATAATGAAGACAAAACAAACTAAAACAAAATAAAAACAATATCAGACGGAGCTTGTCGAAATCTGTAAAAGGATAAAAAAACAATGAATAAACAATTATCCATAGAAACCAGAAATAATGTTTTGCTAACTATGGCAGCACTTTTAGAGCAACATAGAGCAGCAATTATCAACATCAACACAAAAGATTGCGATGCTTACAAAGGCGACGATATTTCGATGTTTGATCGGTTAAAAGTAAATGATACCAAAGTTGATGAAATGATTGCAGCTGCAAAACATTTGGCTTCTCAAGATGATCCTGTTGGTGTAGAACGTTTTAGCTTTTTACACGAAAACGGAATGCAAGTGTATAACAAAACAGCTTCTTTTGGCACAGTATTCATAATTTATGAATCTAGACCAGATGTTACTGTCGAAGCTGCAGGAATTGCCTTTAAGTCTGGCAATAAAATTCTTTTAAAAGGCGGAAAAGAATCGTTACAATCGAATTTAAAAATTGTTGAATTGTGGCATCAAGCGTTAAAACGTTACAATGCTTCCACTGATTGGGTTGAGTATTTACAATTCAACAGAACAGAAACACAATCATTTTTAGAAAAACCAACGCAAAAAGTAGATTTAATTGTTCCAAGAGGAGGCGAAAAACTAATTGCTTTTGTAAAACAACACGCTACTTGTCCTGTTATTATTAGCGGTCGTGGCAATAATTTTGTTTATGTTCATCAAGAAGCAGATACAGCTATGGCGCTTGATATTATCATTAACGGAAAATCTAAAATCTCTGCTTGTAATGCTGTTGATAAAGTTTTAATTGATGAAAATCTACCTAACAAAATAGAATTTGTAAATGATTTAATCAAAAAATTAACCAACTTAAATATTGAAGTTTTAAAAGCAAAAAACTATTCATCGGACGAAATTTGGTACGAAGAATTTCTAGATTATAAAATATTGATTGGTAAAATAGATTCTAATGAAAGTGCAATCGCTAAAATTAACAAGTATTCTGGAGGACATTCATCTACAATTATCACAAAAAATGAAACTGTCGCTAAAGTATTTATGGAAAATGTAGATAATGCTGCAGTTTATCATAATGCATCTACCCGTTTTACAGATGGTGGTCAATTAGGTTTGGGAGGAGAATTGGCCATAAGTACAGATAAATTACACCAACGTGGACCAATTGGTTTACAACATTTGGTAACCAATAAATGGTATGTTCATGGAAATGGACAAACAAGGAGTTAGCCATTTTTCAGTCGCAGTTGACAGTAAAAAACTGTTGGCATTAGCAACTTTTCAAGAAAAATATAAATTAAGAAACTAGTAAACAAAACTTGTAATTAAACTTAATGCAAAAAAAGAAAAGAATTTTACTAAAAATTGGTTCGAATACGTTAACCAAAGAAACCAATAATATCTCGAGAGGAAAAATTGAAGATATTGCCAATCAAATTGCAAAACTCAAGGATTCTTGCGAATTTATTATTGTAAGTTCTGGAGCAATTGCAGTTGCTAAGCAATTTGTAAAATTAGAAAGTAAACAGTCAGAAATTTTTATAAAACAAGCTTTGGCTTCTATTGGTCAGCCGCATTTAATTAGAATTTATCAAGAAATTTTTAGAGAATATGGGCTGTTAAGTTCGCAATGTCTCCTCTCTTATTCAGACTTTGAAAAACAGCAAAGCAAGACCAATATTGTAAATACCATTAATGTTTTAGTACATAACAATTACATCCCGATTATTAACGAAAATGATACCGTAGCTACTGATGAAATTCAGTTTGGAGATAATGATAAATTAGCGGCTTTAACAGCAGTTTTGTTAGACGTTGATTTACTAATAATTGCCACAAATACCAATGGAATTTATACTAAAGAATCCATCAAAAATAAAGCACCAAAAACTATTGAAGAAGTAATTAATTTTGATGCTTTAAAAAACGAAGTGGTCAACTCAAAATCTTCTCACGGAAGTGGAGGTATGCAATCAAAAATTGAAGCCACAGAAATAACACAACAGGCAAACATAGAAACTTGGATCGTAAACGGATTAGAAGATAATTTCATAACAAGTGCTTTAGAAAATAAAGTGCCGTTTACCAAAATAAAGTAATATTTCCTGCAAGGTTTTTAAAACCTTGTAGGTATAAGACAAATGTTTAAGAACACCTACAAGGTTTTAAAAACCTTGCAGGAAAAAAAAGAATAATGAAAAACTACACATCCATAAACGACATTGATAATATGAATTCTTGGATTGAAGAAGCCAAAGAAATTAAAGCAAACCCACTAGCAAACAACAAATTAGGAAAAAACAAAACCTTAGGTTTATTATTCTTTAATTCAAGTTTACGTACGCGTTTAAGCACTCAAAAAGCAGCTTTAAATTTAGGGATGGATCCTATTGTAATGAACGTTTCTGGCGATGCTTGGGGAATTGAATTTGGAGATGGAACGATTATGAATGGTAACACTGCAGAACATATTAAAGAAGCTGCACAAGTAGTTTCTCAGTATTGCGATATTATTGCAGTAAGAGCTTTTCCGAGTTTAACAGATAAAGAAAAAGACGAATCTGAGCAGGTCTTAAAATCATTTGTAGCATTTGCTTCTGTGCCCATTGTTAGTATGGAAAGTGCCACTGGTCATCCTTTGCAAGGTTTAACAGATGCTATTACTATTGCTGAAAATTCAACAAAAAAGAAACCTAAAGTAGTGTTAAGTTGGGCACCTCATGTTAAAGCGTTACCGCATGCAGTTGCCAATAGTTTTACAGAAGCGATGCAAAAGATGGATGTTGAATTTGTCATTGCAAATCCAGAAGGTTATAATTTGAATCCAGAAATCACAAAAAATACAACTATTTATCACAATCAAAAAGAAGCTTTTAAGGATGCAGATTTTGTATATGCTAAAAACTGGAGTTCTTATGAAGATTATGGGAAAGTGCTAAACACAGACCCAAATTGGATGATTACCCAAGAAAAACTTGGTAATGCAAAATTTATGCATTGTTTACCCGTTAGAAGAAATGTTGTGGTAGAAGATGCTGTTTTAGATGCTGATAGTTCTTTAGTAATAGAACAAGCAAATAATAGAACTTTTGCAGCACAATTGGTGTTGAAAAAAATATTAGAAAAAATATAAATACATAAAAAGACATCACAGGTTTTTAAAACCTGTAAGGTCTGAAAAAACAAGACGATAACACAAGAGTGTTTTTTCCCCTTTGGGGAAAATAAAAAGAGCTTATGCAAAAACTATCCATCATAAAAATTGGAGGAAACATTATAGAAAATGAAACCTCATTAAATGCTTTTCTAAAATTATTTGCCAACCTAGAAGGAAATAAAATCTTAGTGCATGGTGGAGGAAAACGCGCCACATATATGGCTTCAAAGCTAGGCATTGAATCTAAAATGATAGATGGTAGACGTATTACAGACGCAGAAACCTTAGAAGTGATTACGATGGTTTATGGCGGTTTAGTCAACAAAAATATAGTAGCAAAATTACAAGCCTTAGATATTGATGCGATTGGTTTAACTGGTGCAGATATTAATAGTATTCAATCTGACAAAAGACCTGTGGCAGCGATTGATTTTGGCTTTGTAGGTGATGTGAAAAAAGTAGCTCACAATTCGATTGATAAATTAATTCAAGCAGATTTTACACCTGTTTTTTGTGCCATTACACACGATGGAAATGGACAATTATTAAACACAAACGCAGATACTATTGCAAGTACTATTGGTGTTGGAATGAGCGCAATTTATGATACATCAATTTATTATTGTTTTGAATTGAATGGTGTTTTACAAGATTTTAATGATAAATCTTCAGTAATTAAAAACATCAACTCAGAAACCTATAAAGAATTATTAAAAGAAGGAATAATCTCTGATGGAATGATTCCTAAATTAGACAATTGCTTCGATGCTTTACAAAATGGGGTTCAAAAAGTACATATTGGTAATACAGCAATGCTTACAAAAGAAAATGAGTTTTTTACAACAATTACATTATAATGATGACCATTGAAAAATTAACCGAAAACGCGATTTCACTCTTAAAAAAGTTGATTGAAACGCAATCTTTTTCATCCGAAGAAGTACAAACTGCGGCTTTACTTGAAGCTTGGTTCACTGAATATAAAATTCCGTTTCAAAAAACAAAAAACAATGTTTGGGCAACTAACAAACATTTTAATGATAGCAAACCAAACTTATTGTTAAACTCTCATCATGATACTGTAAAACCCAACTCAGCCTACACAAACGATCCTTTTAAAGCCATTGAAAAAGATGGTAAATTATATGGTTTAGGCTCTAATGATGCTGGTGGATGTTTGGTTTCGTTATTGGCAACATTCACTTATTTTTACGCCCAAGAGAATTTAAAATACAATCTAATAATTGTAGCTTCTGCCGAAGAAGAAAGTAGTGGACCAAATGGATTAAACTCAATGTTGCCAATAATTCCACATATTGATGTTGCCATTGTTGGCGAACCTACTTTGATGAACTTAGCGGTTGCAGAAAAAGGTTTGGTTGTTTTTGATGCCGTGGTTGAAGGAACTCCAAGTCACGCAGCACATCCAAATAGTAACAATGCTATTTATAATACGATTGAAGTTTTACAATGGTTCAAAGATTTTAAATTCGAGAAATCTTCTAATGCTTTGGGTGATGTAAAAATGACAGTTACTCAAATTAATGCAGGCTCTCAGCATAATGTAGTGCCTGCTCACGTAGATTTGGTGATTGATGTTCGTGTAAATGACGCGTATTCTAATCAAGAAATTGCAACTATTTTACAAGAACAATCTCCTTGTACAAAAATTACACCTAGAAGTTTACGCTTAAATTCGTCTGCAATTTCTACAGACCACGATTTGGTAAAAGCAGGAATTGCAATGGGAAGAAAAACCTACGGATCTCCTACCTTATCTGATCAAGCTTGTTTAACTTGCCAATCGTTAAAATTAGGCCCTGGAGATAGCACACGTTCGCATTCTGCTGATGAGTTTATTTATTTGGCAGAAATTGAAGAAGGAATAAAGATATACATTGAATTGTTGAATCGTGTAATTGTTTAAAATTAAAAAGTAACGTCATAACGAGGAAGTATGACGAAGTTATCTCATTATTAATTTAGAGATTGCTTCGTACCTCGCAATGACATTAAAATATAAGAATTATGAAGTTGTGGGATAAAGGATTTTCAATAGACAAACAAATAGAAAATTTTACAGTAGGTAATGACAGAGAAATTGACATTCATATTGCAAAACATGATGTGCAAGCGTCTTTAGCACACGCAATAATGTTAGAATCTATTGGTATTATTTCTGCTGATGAATTAGCGGATTTAAAAAGAGGTTTACAAGAATTGGCTGATGATATTGAAAACGGAACATTTGTAATTGAGGCATCTTTTGAAGATGTACATTCTAAAATTGAATGGGAACTCACCAATAAATTGGGCGAAGTTGGTAAGAAAATTCATACTGCTCGTTCTAGAAATGACCAAGTTTTGGTTGCCCTTCAATTATACTATAAAGAAAATTTAGCCGTCATTAATAATAAAACGAAAACACTTTTTGATACTTTGCTCAAATTAGCGGATACTCATAAAGATAGTTTATTACCCGGTTATACACATTTACAAGTGGCAATGCCATCTTCTTTTGGATTGTGGTTTTCTGCCTATGCAGAATTGCTAGTAGATGATGTGTATATGCTAAATGCAGTTGCCAAAGTAGTAGACCAAAACCCTTTGGGTTCTGCTGCTGGTTATGGAAGCTCTTTCCCTATTGATAGAGAATTAACTACCAAAGAACTCCATTTTGCAACACTAAAATACAATGTTGTGGCTGCACAATTAAGCAGAGGAAAAAGTGAACGTTCTATAGCATCTGCGTTAGGCGGATTATGTAATACAATGGCCCGTTTTGCAATGGATGTTTGTTTATATATGAGTCAGAATTTTAATTTTATTTCTTTTCCAGATGAATTAACAACAGGAAGTAGCATTATGCCACACAAAAAAAATCCAGATGTTTTTGAATTGATTCGTGGAAAATGTAATAAAATTCAAGCTTTACATACAGAAATGGTGCTGATTACCAATAATTTACCAACGGGTTATCATAGAGACTATCAATTATTAAAAGAGAATATCATTGCCGCTTTCGAAGATGTAAAAGATATTTTAGACATTTTTAATTACTCTATTCAGCAAGTAATAGTAAAAGATATCGATCTGAATGATGAAAAATATCAATATTTATTTACGGTAGATTCTATTAATAATTTAGTCGTGGATGGAATGTCTTTTAGAGAAGCCTATCAAAAAATTGGTGGTCAAGTTCAAAGTGGAACTTACAAACCAGATTTAGGAAAACAGCATTCTCATGTGGGTAGTATTCATAATTTGTCTTTAGATAAAATTGCAGAGAAATATCCTAAATAGTATTCTGAAACGCATTCACAAATTTTTCATCCTGTCATTGCGAAGTTTACTTTTTTGTAAACTGTGGCAATCTCATCATTAAAAAGAGATGGCTTCGTTCCTTGCAAAGACGCTTATTTAAAGAATAGGATTGACGAATAGAAATATCAGTAATTACAATCACTTTTAGTGTGTTTTATTCTTTATAATTTTTATTTTGTTTCAAAATACAAATGATGATGACAAAAATTGAACACGTAAATATTACAGTTCCCGATATTGATGCAGCTGTAAACTTCTTGAAAATTGTTGCTCCAGATTTTGAAATCAGAAATGATGAAAAACCATTAAATGATAAAAGATGGATGCATATTGGAAACAAAGACTTCTATTTTGCTTTACAAGAATCCCCTTTAGAAACCGAACCAAAAAAACCAAATCAAACCTATATTAATTTCGGATTTAACCATATTGGCTTGGTCGTTAACAATATTGATGACATTGAAAAACAATTAATAAAAGCTGGTTATAGAAAAGGAATTGACACACCCAAAGAAAAATTTAGAAAAAGAATTTATTATTTTGATAACGCTAGTTTTCAATGGGAATTGGTAGAATATTTATCAGAAAATACGGAAGAAAAGTTTTTGTATGAGTAGTTTTTTAGAATAGAAAGGCTACTAGAAAAACACCCTCTTTAAAGAATAACTATTCATTTATAATATGTAATTTACACTCCTTACATTACTACTCACAAATAACCTTTTTCCTAAATGAAATCAGCAAAAACCTTACAACAACCATTCACCTTACCTTGTGGTGTTACTATACCAAATAGAATCGTAAAATCTGCTATGAGTGAAAACAATGCTGATAAAGGTGGTAAACCTTCTGATCGTATTATACAACTCTATAAAACTTGGGGAGAAGGTGGTACAGGAATTTTGATTTCTGGAAATGTTATGATGGACAACAAAGCATTAAATGAGCCTAGAAATGTGGTTGTGGAAGATGAAAAATATTTGGCAGAACTCAAAGAATGGGCAGCAGTATCACAAAAAAACGGAAGCCATCTTTGGATGCAAATTAATCATCCTGGAAGATAATCGAATAAATTTAATAAAGATGTGGTGAGTGCTTCTGATGTGCAATTGCCAATGAAATCGATGTTTCCTAAACCTAGACCAATGACAGAACCAGAAATTTGGAAAGCCATAGATGGGTTTGGAGATTGTGCTTTGGTTGCAAAAAAGCCGGTTGGAAAGGTGTGCAAATACACGGTGCTCATGGCTATTTGGTGAGTCAGTTTTTATCTACATTAACTAATTTACGTACAGACAAATGGGGAGGTTCTTTAGAGAACAGAGCGCGATTTGCTTTAGAAATTTATAGAAATATCCGAAAGAAGGTTGGTGCTGATTTTCCTATCGGAATTAAAATAAACTCTGCAGATTTTCAAAGAGGCGCATTTACAGAAGAAGAATCTTTAGAAGTAATAGACATGCTTTCTGCTGAAGGTATGGATATGATAGAAGTTTCTGGTGGAACCTATGAAAAAGCTGCAATGATGGGTTCAGGTAAAAAAGTAAAAGAAAGTACACAAAAAAGAGAAGCCTATTTTGCCGATTTTATAGTAAAAGCAAGGGCAAGAACAAAAGCACCTTTATTATTAACTGGGGGTTTTAGAACGTTAGTCGTTATGGAAAAAGCAGTTAAAAATAACGAATTTGATTTTGTTGGTTTAGCGCGTCCTTATGCTGTGTTTCCACATTTGTCTAAAGAATTATTTGAAGGGATTAGAACAGAAGTTCATATTCAGCCTGTAAAAATAGGTTTAAAATTTATTGATAAAATGGGCTTTTTAGACATTTCCTATTTCTCTAAACAAATGAAATTGATGAGTAAAGGCGAATTGCCAAACCCTAAATTAAGTGTTTGGTCTGTTTTCTTTAATTTTATAAAAGAAACTGTATTTAAATAATTAAAACAATCTCTTTAACAATACCTTCATAAACATATAAGGTGGCATTTTAAACATAATTGAAATATCCTCTAAAAAAGAAGTTTCTTCATCCAAGAATTTCAGAATTTGAGTAGAATTGTTTTTTTTAAAAAGCGTGCTAAAAATAGAAGCTCCTAATTTATTTTTTTCAGATAAGACATCTAACAATAATAAATCATAATACCAGAATTTCGATTTTTTTTGAAAAGCTGTTAAAGGCTTTTCAGATTTTAAAAAGGTAGTTAGTTCTTTTGTTTTCTTTGTGATGTTTTTAAATGTAAATCCTGTACTGGCTTTAGACCAACCACCTGCAGTACCCATATGAATAATGTTATTTGAATTTTTCTTCCAAAATTTATATGCTGTCATGGGTATTACTCCATTTTCTTTTTCAACAATGGTGTAATTGGTAATATTCTTTTCTTTTAGATAATCTTTTATGGCTTGCTCATAGTCTTGGTAAGCCAATAAATCTTCAGAGAACAAAGTATATTCAAACAATGCTACTTTTTTATTTAAAGGTAACACATACATGAACCTCGTATTTCCTTTCTGAGGAATTTTAAAGTCCATAAATGTAGCCACATCATCATCAAAAATAGGCTCATTTACCTCTACAAACCAACCAACAAAATGTTGTTTTAAAACTGGATATTGCTTCTGATCTAAATATTCTTTATCGAAAAGAATGCTATTCAGTACTTTGTGAGTTTTAAATGTTTCAGATCTTGTAATAACAGTTGCATAATACTCTAACTGCTCTATTGCCTTAACATCTGATTTTAAAAATGTAATGTTATTTTTTTGTTCTAAAGTCGTCCATATTTTTTTATAAAAAAAACTACTTCTTATCAGCTTGTAAGTGTAAGGACTAATATTTTTTTGTAACGAAACAGTGTTGCTGTTAAAGAATATTTGATTCCAAGAAGTGTGTAATATGTCATCCCACTCATCGTCTTCTTTCTGCCAATAACACCACGTTCTGTCGTTCTTGCTTTTTTTCTCTTTATCTAAAATTAAGATAGTTTTATCGTCAAAAAAAGTGTCGTTAGCCATTCTATAGGCCATCATTAAACCCGAAGCTCCACCACCAACAATTATATAGTCGTAATTATTCATGGATTATGTTTTGTGGTTTTAATGAGATAATCAAATAAATCAGTAGTTATTTATACTGTTCTTTAAAATATTTTAAAGGTACGAATAGCATTCCAAAACACTGGCTATCTTCTTTACCCATATTTTTATGATGTACTTTGTGCGCTTTTCTTAACACTTTAAAATACTTAATATTTGTTCTTTTAAACCAATTAAAACGTTGGTGAATTAAAACGTCATGCACCAAAAAATAGGCTATACCGTAAAAAAGAATTCCAAAACCTACAGCAGCCAACCAAAAAAGTTGTAGCCCTAAACCGAAGTAAATTGATAACGAACTTGGTATTGCAAAGACAACGAAAAAAGCATCATTCTTTTCAAATACATGCGGATAACCAGGTTCGTGATGATCTTCGTGTAAAAACCAACCAAAACCGTGCATTATATATTTATGAGTACACCATGTGATGCCTTCCATCAATATAAAAACTCCTAAAGTGATTAAAAAATACATTTTTAAATAATATTCAACTTATATTTTACATAACTTCTTGCCAATAAATTGATTTTCATTGGATCTGAAATTCGAATTCTGGTATCCATAATTTTCTCTGATGGCACAGACTTTAGTTTTTTAAGTAACCTTTTGTAATATCTATAGGCCATATAAACACCAAATTTAGCTTCCACAGGTAATTTTAAAATTCCATATTCATACGCATAATTAAAATCTGCTTCAATTTCATCGATAATTAATTGTTTCGAATCTGCATTTAACTGCCCTAAATCTACATTCGGAAAATAAGAACGATTCAATATTTCGTAATCATCTTTTAAATCACGTAAAAAATTTACTTTTTGAAAGGCAGAACCTAAACGCATTGCTGCATCTTTTAATTCGTTATACTGTTGCTCATCACCATCAACAAAAACCTTTAAACACATTAAACCTACAACATCTGCAGAGCCATAAATGTATTCGTCGTATTCTGCTTTTGTTTGATATTCTGTTTTATGTAAATCTGCTTTCATACTTTTTAAGAAAGCTTGCACCATTTCGTCCGGAATTCTATATCTATTTACTGTTTGCTGAAAAGAATGCAAAATAGGGTTTAAACTAATTCCTTGTGCCTTGGCTATATAATAATCACGCTCAAAATTAGCCATTAGTTCTTCTTTGTTAAAATTGTGAAAAGAATCTACAATTTCATCTGCAAAACGAACAAAACCATAAATGTTATAAATATCTGCCCTAATTTTGGGTGATAACATATTTACAGCTAAAGAAAATGAAGTGCTGTAACTTTTGGTGACTAATTTGCTACAATCATAAGAAACACTGTCAAATAATTCCTTCATATTACTTTTGATTTTTTATAATTAAATCTGTTGCTATTTTACCTGATATTAGTGCTGGCGGTACTCCTGGTCCAGGCACTGTTAATTGCCCTGTAAAATACAAATTATTTACCTTACTACTCTTAATCTTCGGACGTAAAAACGCGGTTTGTAACAAGGTATTTGCCATACCATAGGCATTACCTTTATAAGAATTGTACTCTTCTTGAAAATCTTTAACACAAAAAGACCGCTTAAACATTACATTTTCCTTTACTTTTTGACCTGTGAGATTTTCGAATCTATCGATAATCTTGTGGAAATATTTTTCTCTAAGTTCTGGAGTATCTTTAATTCCAGGCGCAAGAGGAATAAGAAAAAAACCTGCTTCTTTGCCTTCTGGTGCAGAGGTTACATCTGTCATAGATGTAAAATTTGCATAGAATAATGGCGCTGTTGGCCATTTTGGTTCATCATAAATTTCTTCTGCATGTTTATCAAAATCTGTATCAAAAAACAAGGTATGATGACTAGCATTCTTTATTTTTTTATCAAAACCAACATAAAACAACAATGATGATGGTGCAAACGTTTTTTTGCCCCAATATGATTCTGAATATTGTCTTAAATTTTGATCTAACAATGTTTCTGTATGATGGTAATCTGCGCCGCTTAAAACCAAATTTGTTTTAATTTCTTGACCATTTACCAATAAACCAATAACATTTTTAGTATCATCTACAAGAATCTTTTCCACATTGGCATTCACTTCAAATTTTACACCTAAGCTTTTTGCTAAGCTTACCATACCTTCTACTACTTTATACATTCCGCCTCTAGGATGCCAAGTACCTAAACCAAAATCTGCATAATTCATAAAATTATAAAATGCAGGTGTATTACTAGGTTTTGCACCTAAAAATAATACCGGAAACTCTAAAATTTGAATGAGTTTATGATTCTTAATATTTTTTCTGACCTGTTTTCTAATCGTAGAAAAAAACTGCGTTACTCTTGCAATGGTTGTAGTTGTAACTAATTCTAGAGGAGAAATACCGGGCTTATATACCAAATCTTTAATCGCTGTATCGTAATTTGATTTTGCTGAATTTAAAAAACTCTTCAAGTGTTTACTACTGCCTTTTTCTTCATTTTCAAATAGCTCATAAATTTCTTCTAATTTATCAGATATTTCAATCGAATCATTTTTACCAAAGTACACTTCATAACCAGGACTCAGTTTATCCAAAATGTAGTAATCAGAAGGTTTTTTACCAAAATCAGCAAAAAATCGTTCGAAAACATCTGGCATCCAGTACCAAGACGGACCTAAATCAAAAGTAAAACCATCTTTTTTATATTGTCTAGCTCTACCTCCTAACGTATCGTTTTTCTCAAGCACAGTCACGTTATAACCTTCTTTTGATAAATAACAAGAAGCCGATAAAGCAGAAAAACCAGATCCTATGATGTAAACATTTTTGTCCATTTAAAATTTTTGTTAAACAAATATAATTATTAATGAAACAAAAGAACAAGATATGTTAAAAATTATAAGAGTTTTAACAAATCCCCGATTGAAGCATGTAGTTTAATGTTATCATTCAAGTCCAAATGTTTGATTTTATCAATTTTTCTACCTACCGCAATAAATTGGTTGTTCGTATCTTCCATTACCTGAGCTATTTCACTAAAGTAATCTTCAATCTTATCATCATAAGGCTGAATGGTAAGAGATGTTATAAAACAAATTTCGCGATCACCTTCTAAAAAGTAGCTTAAATTATTTAAAGGCAAACTTTGTCCTAAATAAATAGTATGATGACCTCTTAATACTAGTTCGTAATTTAAATACAACAGGCCTAACTCGTGAATTTCGTTTTCAGGTAAAAACAATACGTACGTTTTATTTGTATTGGTAATACTATACTGAAGTTTTTCTGTATTAATCTGAATTTTTTGGGCAATTAAATTAGAAATAAAATGCTCGTGTGCAGGTAACAGACTATCTGTATGCCATAACAACCCAATATGTTCTAAAAAAGGAATAAAAATATCTTTAAAAATTTCTCGAAACGTTTTTTTATGAAGCAGTTTGTTATACGTATTATTAAAAAGAATTTTATCAAACTGAAACATTGCTACTTTAAATGAGTTTATAGCTTCATCATTTGTAGCGATGCTAAAAGCTAATTCTCTAGATTTCATNGTAATCATGTCTTCTGACATTTCAGCAATCTTAGAGATTTTAAAATTATTATTGTTTAATAAAACGATATTTAACAGCTTTGTTAAATTTTCTGGAGTATAATACCTAATATTAGTTTCCGTTCTTTTTGGTTCTAATAAATTATAACGTTTTTCCCAAATTCTAATAGTATGAGCCTTAATCCCTGAAATATTCTCAAGGTCTCTTATCGTAAAATCTTGTTTAATATTGTTCAATTTATTACTTTTTATATTCAACAAAGTTAGCAATTTTATTTTAATGAAAAATATATTTGTGAAAATTGTAACAAATTCTGTTATTTTACTACTTATAAATAAAACTAACTATTTTATAAAGTGCGAAAAGATTTAGAGGCTAAATTTTTATCTGACTTTGAACAAAATCAAAATATTGCTCATAAAATTTGTAGAATATATACTACAAATCAAAGTGCACATAATGATTTGTTTCAAGAAATAACCATTCAACTTTGGAAAAACTATCCGAAGTTTAGAGGCGATTCTAAATTTAGTACTTGGATGTATAGAGTGGCTTTAAATACGGCAATTTCTTTATATCGAAAATCGACAAGAAGAGTTAAAACGCAAGATATTAGTGATTTTGCTTACAAAATTAAAGCTACAGATTATGATGATACCGAAGAAGTTCAATTAAAGGCGTTGTATAAAGCGATTCATAAATTGAATGATATCGATAAGGCGCTGATCTTTTTATATTTAGAAGATAAGCCCTACAAAGAAATATCTGAAACTTTAGGAATAACCTCTGTGAATGCAAGGGTTAAAATGAACAGAGCAAAAGAAAAGTTAAAAAATATACTAAACCCATAATTTATGGATGTATTAGAAAATTATAAAAAAGCCTGGGATAATCAACCAGAAGAAGTTAGTAAATTTTCAGCTATTGAAATTTACAAAATGGCGCAATCAAAATCTTCATCTATAGTAAAATGGATTTTTATTATAGGAATTTTAGAATTTGTTGTTTTAAATTCTTTGTATTTCTTTATTGATATGGAAGAGGCCAATAAAGAATATGAAAAACTCGGTTTAGAAAATTTTATTTTTTATTCTCAATTAGCAGCATATGCTATACTTTTCTGTTTTCTTTGGATGTTTTATAAAAATTATAAAAGAATCTCAACTATAGATTCTACACGAACTTTAATGAAAAAAATTATTAAAACTAGAAAAACCGTACGAAACTATGTGCTGTTTAACTTAGGATACTTGGCATTAGTAATGATCGTAGTAACTATAGCTACAATTAATACAAGTTTTGATGATTTAAACGGAAAACAGTTGTTAATAATAACAGTATCTACATTAATTGCCACGTTATTAATCTTAGGTGTTTTATGGCTTTTTTACCAACTAATTTATGGAATTTTATTAAAAAAATTAAATAGAAATTACAAAGAATTGGCTAAATTAGATTCTTTTAATTAGTATGGTTATGAAAAAAATAGTCTTTCTTTTATGTATAGTTGTTTCATGCAACACTTTTTCTCAACGGTCTGATTTTTGGGATAATGTTCAATTTGGTGGTGGTTTTACTTTAGGATTAGGTAATCAAACTACTATTGGAATTTCGCCAAGTGCTATATATAACTTCGATAATGGATTTGCTTTAGGTACGGGCCTTGGCTACTTGTATAGTGAAATTGGTGATTTTTCTTCAACCGCGTATAGTGCAAGCTTTATTTCTTTGTATCAAACCAAATTTGGCGTTCAGTTTTCTGGAGAGTTCGAATATTATGCTGCCTCACAAACCAACAGTTTTGGTTCTTTTAATACAAACTTCCCGGCCTTACATTTAGGCATCGCATATAACCAAGGAAGATTTGCTTTTGGCGTTCGTTACGATGTTTTATATGATGATGCTAAGAGTATTTTTGCTTCGCCAATTTCTCCTATTGTTCGTTTTTATTTCTAAAAATTCTGTAATTCTTTTAAAAGAATTTCGTGCATTTCGTCGGTATAATCTAAATGTGTAACGATTCTTATTTTTCCTTCGCCCATTGGGGTTAGTAAAATATTTTTGGCTGCCATTTTGGTGATAAAATTATCTGCACCAATTATATCATCTACATAAAAAATCAAAATATTAGTTTCTACAGGCTCAATTTTGGTGATGTAAGCACACTTTTCTAGAACTGCTGCAATTTCTTTGGCTTTCTTATGATCGTCTGTCAATCTATGTACATGATTATCTAAAGCATAAATGCCTGCTGCTGCTAAAAAACCCACTTGTCTCATTCCACCACCTAATAATTTTCGAATTCTTAAAGCCTTAGAAATATGCTCTTTAGAACCTAATAAAAGAGAACCTATTGGCGCTCCTAATCCTTTTGATAAACAAATGGAAATCGTATCAAACAATTGTCCGTATTGTTTTGGGTTTTCACTTTTAGCCACCAAAGCATTAAACAAGCGGGCGCCATCTAAATGAAAGGCCAAACCGTTTTTCTTTGTTATTTTTTGAATTTTTTCTAATTCTTCGACATCCCAACAAGCTCCTCCGCCTTTATTCGTTGTATTTTCTACGCTCACCATTTTGGTAAATGGTAAATAAATCTGTGGTTGTACAGCAGCCATTTCTTCGATTTGATTTGCCGTAAACATTCCTCGATTTCCATCTATTAATTTACAAGTAACACCAGAATTAAAGGCAACACCTCCACTTTCATAATTGTAAATATGTGCATATTTATCACAAATAACCAAATCTCCAGGTTGNGTTTGNATTTTTATNGCNGTNTGATTCGCCATTGTTCCAGAAGGAAAAAACAAGGCGTCTTCCATTCCAAACATTTTGGCTGCTTTTTCTTGCAATGCATTTACAGTAGGATCCATTTGAAAAACATCATCGCCAACTTTAGCTGTCATCATAGCTTCCAACATTCCTTTTGTTGGTTTAGTTACTGTATCTGAAATTAAGTCTATTATCATCTAAATTTTGTAATTAATTAGATCCTATTGGCGAACCATCAGGAATTTGAGGTGCACTCATTTTTTTGAATGATGTAGGATTCTTTAAAAATCCATCAATCATTTTTACCATAGCTGTATCATAAATTTTTTGGACGCCTTCTGATTTTTTATTTTCAATGATTTCTTTAATTTCATTTAATTTAAACAATACAATTGCATTTACTTGTTTGTATTGATTTTGAGAAGATGCTAAATAAAATAATTGTTCTAAAACTTTACCATTAATTACATTTTGTAATTCTTGATAATAATTGTCTTTATGACTTTTTTTGATCGTATTATTAACGAGTTCGTCTATTAATTCTGATAAGCCTAGCTGAGTTTTATCCAAACTTTTATGCGCGATTAATCTTGACATTCTTTGTGGATTTAGCAATAAGTTCAACGTCATTTCTGAGGCAGTTTCTACCGCAGAAAAAGCATCGAAAGCAACACCTAATTTACTTTTAAAAGATTCTCGCGTTCTATTATAACCATAAGCTCTTGGAGGAAAAAGCGCTAATTTTTCTTTCGGAATTGCAATTTCATTTACACTAATTGTTTTTAAAACGGCTTGCAAAGCTCTTCTTTCTGTATCTCCAGAAACGCTTTCTACCACTTTTTGATTTCCTCCTTTTACAGCATAGCTATACTCTAAACCTCCAATTAATTTACTAGTTGCTTCTGTTTGAAATCTATGTAAAAAATACAGTGGAACAAATACATCTTCTAATACAGAATAAGGTTGATTTGTTCTAATATTATCTGTAGAAAAATTTTCAATTGCTGTTTTTCTTACTTGTAAAAGATTATTCAATTCATCGTAAATATTATCGCCATTATCCCACAAATGCGCAGTTGCACTTGCACTTCCTTGCGGTCTTGCATCTGCATCTGATAAATATTTTAATCCACTTGCAAAGGCATCAACCAAAATTTTATTTAGAGCTTTATTTTCGTCTATTCCTCTTGCAAAATCTTGATATGAATACCCAACAATTACTTTATCCCAAGCTCCGATTTTAGTATCATAGGCATCAGAAAAATCAATTTTACCATCTTTTAAAGTAAATTTTGGATGTGGATAATCCATCACAGATGTTCTACCGTTTGTACTTGCAGCAAAATTATGAGAAAATCCTAAAGTGTGTCCGATTTCGTGAGCAGCCAACTGTCTAATTCTTGCAATTGCCATTTGCATCGCAAAATTATCATCAACTGTATTATTTGCATAAGGGGCTTGTAAGGCTTGCGCAATTAAAAAATCTTGACGAATTCTTAAAGAACCTAAACTAACATGTCCTTTAATGATTTCTCCAGTTCTTGGGTCAGAAATATTGGCACCATAACTCCAACCTCTTGTAGATCTGTGTACCCACTGCACTACATTATAACGAACATCTAACATATCTGCACCTTCTGGCAACATTTTAAATTGAAAGGCATCTTTATAGCCAGCAGCCTCAAAAGCTTGATTCCACCAACGCCCACCATCTAATAAAGCAGATCTTACAGGTTCTGGAGTTCCTCTGTCCAGATAATAAACGATTGGCTCAACAGCTTCTGAAATTACAGCTTCTGGATTCTTTTTTTCTAATCGATGACGATAAATAAACCGTTTTGCAATGGGTTCACTTACAGGAGTTGAATAATCTAAATAACTCATTTGCCACGAACCAGAACGCGGATCGTATTTTCTTGGGCTATAATTGTCATCTGGTAATTCTACAAAAGAATGATGTTGATTTACAGTAACTGCACTTGCATCTGGTGTTACACTTCTAATAGCATAGCCTTTTGGAGATCCTTTAAAGGTTAACATCACATCAAATTCCACATTTTTAGGAAAAGCTTTTGTGCGTTCTAAGTTAAATGCACTTCTACTTTTATCTAAACTGTAATTTCCTTCGTTACTTCTTGCCAATCTTGCAGCCACTCCGTGCGCATCTCTCATAAAAAAANAAGTTGCATCTACTAAATATTGACCTTTTTTAGTTTCTTTAATGATAAATCCGTGTAAAACTGATTTCGCAAACGCTTCTTTTACCGAGTTTTTTTCTTCTACATTATCCGTAATTGCTCTAAAATCTTGGTTCGGTTGCACGAGTAAAATTTTATTACCGGCTTTTTTAAAATAAACAACTACTCCTCCACCCAATTGTCCTCTATCTAAACCAATATCGTTAGAACCTATACCTTCTGAAAGCGAACGTACATAGAGAAACTCATCATCCATTTTATCAATTTGAAGAAAAATCTTATCATTATTTTCATCATAATAAAACGTAAAATAGCCTTCGTATTTAGTAATTCCTTTTTGAAGGTTTTTACCTGACTTATCAACAAAAAATTGTGAAAATCCATTAAAATAAATAGATAGAAGTAATATAAGAAGCGTTGATTTTTTCATTATTAAATATTTTTTATAAATCTATAAAATAACTAGCACCTTTTAAAACCATAAATCTTAAAATTTCATTTATTTTTGTTTTAATTCTGTTTTGACAGAAATTGCCACAAATACACGAATTTTATCTGATATTGATAAAATGAATTTAAAATGTTATTTAGACCTTGTGGAGAAATCTAAAAGCTTAAAATATTGACGCATTAGATTTTTCGTCTGCAATTCATTTAGCTCAAAATAACGCAATACCTATATAATAAATAGGTCTTAATTAGTGGCAAAGTTTTTAAAATAAAATATGATAACACAAGACCAACTTAAAGATATTGCTCAAAGAATTGATAAATTGAAATCTTATTTAGAGATTGATAAAAAACTCATAGAAATTACAAATGAAGAAGAAAAAACGGCAAACCCTAATTTTTGGAACGACCCAAAAGCTGCAGAATTATTAATGAAAGAACTTCGTTTTAAGAAAAAATGGGTAGAAGATTATAACAAAGTCATTTCTTTTAATGAAGATCTAAATGTGTTGTATGAATTTTANAAAGAAGATGAAGTCGATGAAAATGAGGTGATCGATCAATTTGAAAAAACAAGTACTTTTTTAGAAGATTTAGAGTTTAGAAATATGCTTTCTGAAGAAGGCGATTCGTTATCTGCAACCATACAAATTACTGCTGGTGCAGGAGGAACAGAAAGTTGCGATTGGGTAGAAATGCTCTCAAGAATGTATACAATGTGGGCAGAAAAACAAGGTTTTAAGTTAAAAACGCTCAATTATCAGGCTGGTGATGTTGTTGGTATAAAAACCATTACTATAGAAATTGAAGGTGATTATGCTTTTGGTTGGTTAAAAGGAGAAAATGGCGTGCATCGATTAGTACGAATTTCGCCTTTTGATAGCAATGGAAAACGTCATACAACCTTTGGCTCTGTGTATGTTTTTCCTGTTGCAGATGATTCTATTGAGATTGATATAAATCCTGCTGATGTTGAAATTATTACGGCTAGATCTAGTGGTGCTGGAGGACAAAATGTAAATAAGGTAGAAACAAAAGTTCAATTAACGCATAAACCCTCAGGAATTCAAATTTCTTGTTCTAATTCTCGTTCTCAACATGACAATAGAGCAACTGCCATGAAAATGTTAAAATCGCAATTGTATGAAATTGAGTTACAAAAACAGCAAGCCGCTAAAGATGAAATTGAATCTGGTAAATTAAAAAACGAATGGGGAAGTCAAATTCGTAATTATGTGATGCATCCTTATAAATTGGTAAAAGATGTAAGAACCGCTCACGAAACTGGAAATGTTGATAATGTTATGAATGGTGATATCAATCCGTTTTTAAAAGCTTATTTAATGCTGAATGGGCAGAAAAGCAGTAGTCAGTAGTCAGTAGTCAAAACTAAAATACTTTACACCTCTGCAACTTTACAAGAGAAAAAAATTGAAACTTAAAAAAATGATAAAAATATACCACAATCCACGTTGCCGAAAATCTAGAGAAGGTTTGGCTATTCTAGAAAGTTCTGGCAAAGTATTTGAAGTTGTAAAATATTTAGATGATATTCTATCAGAAAAAGAATTGACAGCAATTATCAATTTATTAAACATCTCGCCTATTCAATTAGTTAGAAAAACAGAGAAAATCTGGAAAGAAAATTACAAAGGAAAAGATTTATCGTATGCTGAACTTATAAAAGCAATGATCAAAAATCCGAAGTTAATTGAACGTCCAATTGTCGTTAACAATAACAAAGCAATTATAGGCAGACCACCATCAACTATTTTAGAAATACTCTAAATAAGATATTTAAATTTTGTTTAACTTTTTTTTAACTGATTTAAACTAAACTTAAAATGAACTTTGCAGTCTAAATTAAAAAACTAACTAATTTTGACTAAAAGATTCATTGCAGTATTGTTTTGTTTATTCTCAATTTCAATACTATTTTCCCAACAACCTGCTTCGATAGGTCAAATTGCGATAACAGGAAAAGTTGTTGATGCAAAAACCAAACAAGCTCTAGAATATGCAACAATTGTTTTAAAAAACACAGATACGCAAAAAATTTCAGGAGGAATTACGGATGAAAATGGAATGTTTGACATTAAAACACCTTCTGGGAATTACATCATCAGTATTGAATTTATTTCTTTCAAATCAAAAGAATATCCGAAGCAATATATTTCTAAAAATCTAAATTTAGGAACAATAAAATTATCTGAAGACTTAAGTTCTTTAGATGAAGTGGTTATCATCGCAGAAAAAACCACTGTTGATATTCGTTTAGATAAAAAAGTATTTAACATCGGTAAAGATTTATCAATTCGTGGCGGTAATGCAAGTGATGTTTTAGGAAATGTACCCTCAGTGCAAGTAGATGTAGAAGGAGCTGTGAGCTTACGTGGAAACGAAAATGTAACCATTTTAATTGATGGTAGGCCAAGTGCTTTAGTAGGAATGAATGGCGCAGATGCCTTAAGACAAATACCTGCTGAGGCAATTGAAAAAGTAGAAGTTATTACCTCTCCATCTGCACGATATGATGCTGAAGGAACTGCTGGTATTATCAATATTATTTTAAGAAAAAACAAATTAACAGGCTTTAACGGGTCTTTGCAATTAGATTTGGGCTATCCAGAAAGAGTAGGTACTGCTTTTAATGCAAATTGGAGAACTAAAAAGTGGAATTTATTTACCAATACTGGTTTTAGATATAATGAAACTCCAGGAAATGCCTTTAGCGACTCTAAATTTCTTTCTGCTTCCGCTAGAAATGCGAATGTCATAGAAAGCAGAAATTTTGGTAGATTAGGAAGATCTCTTTTCACCAGTTTTGGCGCTGAATACTACTTAACTGATAAATCAAGTATTATTGGAAATGTAGTTTTTAACAGCGGAAACGATGATGATACCAATACGAACACTATTGATCGATTTGACAGTAATGGTACTATTAATGAGGCTACATTCAGAACTGAAAGTGAAGGTGAAGATGAAGAACGAATTCAGTACACCTTAGATTATGTAAATAATTTTGATGATAGTGGTAAAAAACTGACCATTAACTTACAATATTCTACAGAAGTTGAAGATATTTTAAACAATATTACTGAAGTAGATACGCAAGTCAATTTATTGAACGATTTAGAACGAGTAATCGAAAATCAAAATGAAAATCGTGCTTTATTACAAGTTGATTATGTGCATCCTGTTGGAGAAAACATTCAGTATGAAGGAGGTTATAGAGGAAACTACAGAGATATTTTTAACAGTTTCTTTTTAGAAGAACGATTGGTTTTTCCTGATGGACCATTAGTTCCAGATGCGGGTTTAAACAATTCATTTAATTATGAAGAATTTGTAAATGCTGCTTATGTGCAATATGGCCAAAAATTCAGTAAAGTTAATTTATTAATGGGTTTACGTTTTGAACATACTTCAGTTACTATAGATCAAGAAAGTTTAAATTCTGCAGCCAAAAGAACGTATAGTAATTTTTTTCCAACATTTAATTTAGGCTATGAATTTAAAGATGGAGAAAATATTACTTTAGGATATAATAAAAGAATTAGAAGACCACGAGGAAGAAGTTTAAATCCATTTCCGAGTCGTTCTAGTGAGGCAAATATTTATACAGGTAATGTAGATTTAAATCCTGTAATTACCGATGCTTTAGATTTAGGCTATTTAAAACGATGGAATAAATTTACCCTAAGTACTTCTTTATACTATAATATTAGCAATGATAATTGGGAAAGAATCCAAGAAGATACTAGAGAAATAACAGATAATGGAGACCCAATAACAAGAAGATTTCCAATTAATTTATCCACAGAAGAAAGATATGGTTTTGAATTCACACTAAATTATAGACCTTTTAAAGTGTGGAATATCAATAGTGATTTCAATTTGTTTAACGTAATAAGTGATGGAGATTATACCAACCCTAATACAAATGAAGTGACAAGTTTTGATTTCGAAAATACTGCCTTTTTCATTAGACTAAATCAAAAAATAACCTTGCCTGGTAAAACAGATTTACAAATTAATATGAATTACAGAGGTGCTTCTCAAAACGCACAAACAGATAGCCAAGCCGTTTTTAGTACCAATGTAGCAGCAAGTAAAGATTTATTTGATGAGAAAGCATCTTTAAGTCTTAATTTTAGTGATGTTTTTAATACTAGTCGAAGCCAAAGAACTACAAGGATTCCTGGTTTTTTAGATCAGTATTCAGAATTCCAATGGAGAGAGCCACAAGTTAGAGTGAGTTTTGTATATCGTTTTAATCAACAAAAGAAAAAAGAAAGAGGTACTAGAGATGAAGATGGTGGTGGTGAAGACTTTGAGGGATAATCTTTGAAATCCTTTAAATTTTCTTGATTTTATATTGAGTTCTAACAAAAAAAGCACCCTTTTTTTCAGAAAAAGAAAAAAGAGTTCAAACAAATACTTCAATTCTCAATGTCCGCAT
>P_2C_Liq_1_UnCtyDRAFT_1000061_pt1 | contig 40708 bp, 38 predicted proteins | sample Pon2CUnioCityCA_2_FD_10234 | JGI IMG/M metagenome (IMG submission 10234) | reverse complement strand
TGTCGCTAAGCTCCTTATTTAATGGCGATCCCGGAAGGACTCGAACCCTCAACCTGCTGATTAGAAGTCAGCTGCTCTATCCAGTTGAGCTACAGGACCGCGTGCGCCCGTTTTGCGCAAACTCCCGGACAAAGGCAAGGCCTCAGGCGGCTTCCTGCACATGTCTTTTTCAGAAAGTCTAAAATCAGCTCTAAAACGAGCGCCGAAAACAAGCCCGAAAGCTCAATGTGTCCATGCACCACGGCGGTTGGTGGCAAAGTTTTCGCCATAGCCACCTGCGCGGATGTTGGCTTTGCGCGGCTTGGGCTCGCGCACAACAGCTTCGATCTCATGTGCCTTGGCATATTCGAGCGCGGCCTCTTTACTGTCAAAACGCAGCTTTACTTGCGCTTGCGTATCTTCAGACGAGGTCCACCCCATCAAAGGGTCAACTTCGCGGCGCGAAGCCGGCGCAAATTCCAGCACCCAGCGTTTGCTTTTGGCTGTGCCCGATTGCATGGCGTTGCGGGCTGGCTTGTAAATTCTTGCGCGCATCAGACGTGCTCCTCTAACTCGGGCCCATTTATCAAGGATTTGCGCCAGCCCCGCAAGGCGCAATTCAGTCCATCATGAAGCTTTGTTCACCAAACCCAGCCAGATGATCCGCACCCATGGCCTTGCAATTTGCCTCCAATAGCTCAAGTTAGAAGACTGCACCAACCGCGAGCGCCCAAATGTCCCAGACCGAACACGCCCCAGCCCTGACAAATGCCCCTTCAAGTGACGTGCGCGGGCGTGAAAAGCTCGAAGGTGGCAAGCGCTTTGTGATGCATACGCCTTTCACAGCGGCGGGCGATCAGCCCACAGCCATCGCCGAGCTGAGCCAAGGGATCCTCGACGGTGAGCACAATCAGGTGCTGCTTGGCGCCACAGGCACCGGCAAAACCTTCACAATGGCCAAAATCATCGAGCAAACACAGCGCCCTGCCATCATTCTTGCGCCCAACAAAACGCTCGCAGCCCAGCTTTACGGCGAGTTCAAAGGCTTTTTCCCTGAAAACGCGGTGGAATATTTCGTCAGCTTTTACGACTATTACCAGCCCGAAGCCTATGTGGCGCGCTCTGACACCTTCATCGAGAAGGAAAGCCAGATCAACGAACAGATCGACCGCATGCGCCACTCTGCCACGCGCGCCCTGCTGGAGCGCGATGATGTCATCATAATCGCCTCGGTCAGTTGCATCTATGGCATCGGCTCTGTCGAAACCTATGGCGCAATGACACAAGACCTCGAAGTTGGTAAAGAATACGACCAGCGCAGCATCATGGCCGATCTTGTCGCGCAGCAATACAAACGCAACGATGCAGGCTTTCAGCGTGGCTCTTTCCGTGTGCGCGGTGACAGTCTCGAAATATGGCCAGCCCACCTTGATGACCGCGCCTGGAAACTGAGCTTCTTTGGCGAAGAGCTTGAGAGCATTCAAGAAATTGACCCGCTCACAGGCGAAAAAGCAGGTACTTTGGAGAAAGTGCGCGTCTACGCCAACTCACACTACGTGACACCCAAACCAACGCTGTTGCAAGCGATCCAGCACATCAAGGCAGAGCTGCGCATGCGGCTTGACCAGCTTGTCAGCGAGGGCAAACTGCTTGAAGCCCAACGCCTTGAACAGCGCACAAATTTTGACCTTGAGATGATGGAAGCCCAAGGCTTCTGTAACGGAATCGAGAACTACTCCCGCTACCTCACGGGCCGCAAAACAGGCGAGCCGCCCCCCACGCTGTTTGAATTCATCCCCGACAACGCGATTGTCTTTGCCGACGAAAGCCACGTGTCTGTGCCCCAAATCGGCGGGATGTATAAGGGCGACTACCGCCGCAAATTTACACTGGCCGAGCACGGATTCCGCCTGCCCTCCTGCATGGACAACCGCCCCCTCAAGTTCGAGGAATGGGACGCGATGCGCTCTCAGTCGGTCTTTGTCTCCGCCACCCCCTCCAAATGGGAGCTGGAGCAGTCAGGCGGCGTCTTTGCCGAGCAAGTGATCCGCCCCACCGGCCTTTTAGACCCGATGATCGAGATCCGCCCTGTGGAAACTCAGGTCGATGATCTGCTTGATGAAGTCAAACGCGTCGCCGCAAAGGGCCAGCGCGTGCTTTGTACCACGCTCACCAAGCGCATGGCCGAAGACCTCACCGAATATTTGCACGAACAAGGCGTGCGCGTGCGCTACATGCACTCCGAAATCGACACGCTGGAACGGATCGAAATCTTGCGCGACCTGCGCCTGGGCACCTTTGATGTGCTCATCGGGATCAACCTTCTGCGCGAGGGCCTCGATATCCCTGAATGTGGCCTTGTGGCCATTCTGGATGCGGACAAAGAGGGCTTTTTGCGCTCTGAAACCTCGCTCATCCAGACAATCGGCCGCGCTGCGCGCAACGCCGAGGGCCGCGTGATTATGTATGCCGACAAAATCACAGGCTCCATGGAACGCGCGATGGGCGAGACAGACCGTCGCCGCGAAAAGCAGATCGCTTATAATATTGAGCACGGTATCACACCTGAAACTGTCAAGAAAAACGTCGATGACATCCTCTCTGGCCTCTATCAAGGCGATGTCGACATGAACCGCGTCACAGCGACGATTGACCCCGCTCTGCAAGGCGGAAATCTGAAATCTGTGCTCGAAGGCCTACGCCTTGATATGCGCAAAGCTGCAGAAAATCTGGAGTTCGAAGAGGCCGCACGGCTCAGGGATGAGGTCAAACGGCTCGAAGCCGTTGATCTGGCCATCGCCGATGACCCACTGGCACGCCAGTCCGCCGTAGAAGCCGCTGGCGCGGAAGCCACAAAAGCACGCGGCCGATCAACAGCAGGCCGTGGCGGGCAACGCGGCGGAAATGTGAAGCGGCGGGGGCGGTGAGTTGGCTTAGTAAGATTTCAACTGCTCCAAAAAGGTTTCGACCTCTTTGCTTGCCTTAATTTGAGAGAGTCTGTGTACAGGAAACAGACCATACCCAACAATTTTTTGGGTTTCTGGTTCCGAAAAAAACTTGCACCTCAATTCGTCAACGTACCGCGTTTCCTGAATTCCATAGGTAGACGGGCTGTCATCAACACATCGATACAAAGCATGTGCAACCAGATCGCTAACCTGCAGAAGTGGCTCTTCTTCTTTCATTTTACTACTGATTGAGTTTGGGTTTATCCGCACTAAACGTTTAGATGCTGGATTCATCGGTTTGCGGCGACAGCTTCGTATTAGAGATTTTAAAGCTGAGTAATCATAATTTCCATCTTCAAAAACAATCGATACCTGAGTTTCCTCAATATTATTTAACTCTAAAAAGTGAGCTAGCCGCTCTAAAAGGTACTGGGCACATTTATTGTAATACTTCTTATCGCTATCTTTGATTTCGGTTCGATAGGTGCCAAGAGTTGCTTTGTGTGAAATCACTCCAAACAACTTAACCTTCTCTAGCGCCACAACCCTAGCAAATCGACAAATCTGGTTGTGATTTAACCTTGAGCAATGAAGATCTTTTTTACCATATATGTCTATGAGTTTGTTAAGCTCGCTCAAAATATTGGATTTATGCGTGTTCGGAACCAAAACACCGCCCAACGTCATATAAGGCGAAGCTCCTTTATTGCCCGCACCACCGATTTTTTTAATGCCCGACTGCCCACTTTCATCAACGAAAAACGTATAGTCCATTTAATTATAAACTCATGAAACAAAGACTATTTCTTAATATTTTAGCAAGTTTAGGGAGCGCGACAACACACCGCTTTCCTCTCGCCTCATTCCCCCGTCACAGTCAGTCCAAGCATTCGCCAGCCCTGCATTCCGGGCCGGTAATAGTAGAGCTTTTCCGCAGGAAAGCCCGCTTCAATCATCCGCCGCGCAGCGGTGGGCGACTGTCCGCACCAGGGCCCGTTGCAATAAAGAGCCGCGCGTTTCACGCCCTCTCCCTCGCAGATAAACCCTTCAAAGTCGGGCTCACAGCCAAGCTCGCCGAGCCTATCGGCCGCTTCTGTATAGGGTACATTCACCGCGCCGGGGATGGCTCCACCCGCAAAGTCGCGCGGCACACGACCGTCTATAACGACAACTTCAGGGTCATTGAGAAAGTCGAGCAACTCCAGCTCGCCAATCGGCGTTACACCCGGTGCCGGGACAATCGGTTGCACACAAAAACTCGGGCAGGCCCGCGAAGTGAGAGCCCAGTCACCCGAAATCTGGTTGTCTTGATCCTGAATTCTTGAAATTTCGACGGCGCCTTGTGCAGTTTCTACCGTCACAGACCCCATACCTTTTGCAATTGATACATCCTGAGCGGCGGCGGCCCCCGCACTCAAAACCAACGCACATATCCAAAGTCGCATTTTTACCCTCCCCTTAAACAAAAGGCACAAACGGCACCCCACACCCTGAAACAACGGTCAAAAGTGTCAAAAAACAAAATATTTTCATACCTAACCCCTATTTTGAGTAAAGGTATCAGGCCAAGGCGCAGCAGGTCAAAGCCAAAAGCCAAGCCCCCTTGCCCCTGCGCAAGCTCACAAAGGACGCGTTTCAGTCAAAATCAAACAGATCTTCCAAAATATCTGCAAACCCACCCCGTTTTTTCTTGCGGCGGCGGCTTTCGTCATCGCGACGCTCATCTCTGCGAGGTTCGCGATAAGAATCTCGAACATCCCGCATATGCAGAGGTGCCGCGACAGGCTCTGGTGCCGTAACAGCCGCAACCTCGATAATTTTGTCAAGTTCGCCTCGATCAAGCCAAACACCGCGACATCTTGGGCAATAGTCGAGTTCGACACCGCTCCGCTCAGTGATCACCAGCAATTCTCCGTCAACGGGGCATTTCATAAGCGCATAATCCTTTTCCTTTCTACCAAAATAAGTCTACCTGCGCCCGCTTCAACCTCATTAACCAAACCTTTACCAATTTTGACGATTTTAAACTTTGGGTTAAATATGATGTTAAAACTTAGTTTTCTTTTTACTCTGATGCTGATCGAAGCTGCAGCAGCTGGCCCCTGGCCTAGGCAGAGGGGCCAAGGCTTTGCCATGAGCTCGCTTCAAGTCACGGCCGCAAGCTTAAGTGGCCCTGAAAACTATTATTTTAGTACATATCTTGAGTATGGCCTTACAAATCAACTGACGCTGGGTGCGGATATAGGACATTCTGTCTCGGGCGAGACCAAAGGGATCATGTTTCTGCGTTATCCAATTTGGCTAAGCAACCAAACTCATCATTTTGCAGCCGAATTGGGCCTTGGAACAATTGCCGGCAACAGTGTCATCAGGCCTGGAATGTCTTACGGTCGTAGCTTTGAGTATAAAGAAAGCTCAGGCTGGTTAACGGTTGACGGCTTGCTTGAACACCACTTGGGACAACAAATATCTGATTTCAAATTCGATATTACATACGGGCAAACTTACAGTAACGATTTCAAAGCGATGGTACAAATCCAAGCTGGAAAGCAGCAGGGAGACTCAAGTTTTCTACGCCTTGCACCGTCTTTTGCGCTGCCCGCGGGCAAATCCACACACGTCGAAATAGGTGGATCAGTCGGGCTGAGAGGAGCGTCTGAATACGGTTTAAAAGTTGGTTTTTGGAGAGCTTTTTAGCTCACAGGGCGCAGCAAACTCTTGCGCCCTGTGAAGGCTTTTCAGAGAGGTGTATCCATACGCATGGTCAGAACAACGTCCCCTCGGACAGGTTGGCTCCAATTGAGGTGGATCTCGTCATTGTTCACGCCTTGGGCTACGTCAACATAGGGCATGTCAAACCGCCTTACGTTGGCAATGTTCCTGATCGCGCCCTCAGCGACCACAGATTCAACTTTACGCACCCAACCACCAAAAGGCAGCTGGGGGCTGCCACTCACAACCCATCGGTCACTCTCGGTTTGCTGGGTGTGCGTATACACAAACGGGTTGATTGTTGGCACATCAACAGCCGCATACATATTGTCCCGCCAAGTGATATTCTTCATGCGAGAGTAGTTAAAATCGGCAAAGCTGTTGTCGATACGCTCGACACGGTCGATCTGCCCGCCGATGATGCGGAAGAAATTGCCTTGTACGTTCAGACCATTGAGAAAGTGACCGGCTCCGTGTGGCTTCACGACGATGTAGCTGAACCAAGGAGCGACATGGCTCGCAAGAAATATGTTGTTCGACACATTGAGCTGGCTGAACGAATATTCGGAGTTAAAGTCAGGCTCATCATCATGCTCATTTGACCACTCAATAAAGCAATTGTCGATGTAGTTGCCATCAAGGGTTGCACGGCAGTTGGTGCCTGTCAGGACGATACCAGCCAGACGCAAACCGTTAGTCTCACCATCTCCCTGAAAAAAGTGGTTCCCCGTGATGATCGACCCCGAGCCTGCAATAACGGCGAAGTGGCGGAATTTCACGACTCGATTGTTGCGCAGCTTTACATCGTTACCATTTGTATTCAGCGCAATCGACGTTCGATCCTGGGAGCGGATCGGGTTTTCGCTTGAAAGGAATTGGCAACGATCGACATGTAAGCCTTGGCATCCCTCACCCGGGCTGGTGATACCGCGATCCTTTGGACCCGTAAAAAAGCAGTTTTCAACTGAAAATATAAGCCCCGTTGGTGCGAGGAGTATTCCACTTGCTTCTTCTTGAAGCCGGAATTCGATATCTTCGAGCGAGAACCGGTCGAGATCTTCCATACCGCTGAAATCAAGTACATATTTGAACCGGCGGAATGTAAAATTCTGTGTTCCCTCAGCATCATAGAGCCGTTGAGAAAGTGTGATCTCTTGAGCGGCAATATTCTTGGCACGCACGTAGACTTCGCGGCCAACGCCATTGCCTTCCACCAGTGCACCGACTGGGATACTCGCAATATTGGTGACACCCGTCAGCTTTGCGCCACTGGCAACTGAATAAGTCCCTTGCGCAGTAAAGACTTCAGTATCCCATGCTACACCAGCTTGAACCTCAAGCTGCCCGCTATGGATATGTCGTCGCGTGGAGTATCTATCACGACCAACGACATTACGAACATCAATCGGCTCTGTTATTGTGATGCGGCGGCCACCCATGTCTAAAGATTCGTGGTCTGAGTTATCAAAAAGCGCCTGAAGGGCCTTTTTAAACGCCAGCTCCTCGCTTTCGAATGCATCTACATAAGAAGGTAGATCAAAGTCTTTGGTAAGCGCAAAAACATGATTGTCACTTATACGCACCTTACCTTCAAAGCGCACACGGCTTTCAAAAGTCATGTTATCACCGAGAAAATAGGTTCCCTTAGATACGAGCACTGTTCGCCCATCTGCGGCAGAATCTGCCGCTTCAAATGCAGCCAAGTCATCTGTTGTGCCGTCACCAACGGCCCCGAAGTCGCGCACATCAACCATTGCCAGCATATCGCGCAGAAACACGTTTGTGATATCCTCAACGACGATATCATCAACTCGAACAACGCTGCCCGTCGTCCCTGTCAGATCAAGACCAATGTGAGCATAGCGAGCCTCACGCCCCCAAACCATATCAACACCATTTCGGTTGCCGACCCCAATAATTGCAGAGACTTCCACAACCTCTCCATAGCTCTCCAAGGCAATTGATGGCCCCTGTTCGACAACGCCTGTCAGACGGACGCCCCCTGCTCCCCCAGCCCACGCGGCAATATGTACCGTCGGCAATGGGCCGCTCATTGCCTTAATCTTCGCACGCACCTGCAAGTAGCACCCGGGTAGTATAGGTGTTTCCTCCATCCAGCGCAGCTTTTGGATTGCGTCAGTTTTGACTAACTCGAGGCAGCCGCCGAAATCAGGATCAGCAGGTACGAATGCCGCATTTGGACTGACGTCATAAGTGTCTGAGCCGGGTGTCCCATCCTGTCGAGACCAAACATCAAGGCCACCAGAAAACTGAGGTGGCATGAGCAGCACACCATCCGTGATCACTTTGTTCATGAATTCCCTTTCACCGCTCACATGGAACGGAAACATAGATTGAGCTCCTGCGGTCACCCGCACGATCCAGGGATTATCTACAAAGGGTTAATAGCTCTTCATGACTGCGTACGCAGCCGACCCGACAAGGCTGGCTGGCGATTTCTAACTTCAAAACTGTATTTTAATTATTTGTCAGTGCGGCCTTAACTTTTGGCCCAGCAGTTCCAAAATCAATCTGACCAGTATATTGAGACTTCAAAGCACCCATAACTTTACCCATGTCACGGATACTCTGCGCACCCGTCGCAGCGATGACAGCGGCAATTGCCTCCTCTGTCTTCTCTTCACTAAGGCGCTGTGGCAAAAATTCTTCAATAATTGTTATTTCTGACAGCTCTCGCTCTGACAGATCAAGCCTATTGCCTTCTTCATAAACACGGGCACTCTCTTGACGCTGCTTCACCATCTTAACCAAAATAGCCAAGACTTCGTCATCGCCAACACCGCTATCGTTTCCTTCCCCACGAGCCGCAATATCTCGATCCTTTATCGCAGCACTGATCAATCTCAGTGTTGAAAGACGATCAGCGTTTTTGTCTCTCATAGCCTGCTTAAGTGCTACCGTAATCTCGTCGCGCATGGGGGTAGAGCCTCTAAATCAGAATGCATGTCAGACCGCGCACTTTAAACAAGTGTTAAGAAGGAAACAACCAGTGCATGAGCCCTTGACCCTCGCGTGCCCCAGACGTAGGAATGCGCCAATTTACCAGATGGAGTAACTCACATGGCGCAGGTGTCTCACTCGCATCCCACAGCGTGCCTAGCGCTTGCAGACGGAACTGTCTTCTTTGGGCACGGTTTCGGAGCCACGGGGCAGACCGTTGCCGAGCTCTGCTTCAATACCGCCATGACAGGCTACCAAGAAATCATGACCGACCCGTCTTATGCTGGGCAAATTGTTACTTTTACATTCCCCCACATCGGAAACACTGGCGTCAATGCAGAAGATGACGAGACAGCCGCCCCTGTTTCAGAGGGCATGGTGGTCAAATGGGACCCAACAACACCTAGCAACTGGCGCGCGACAGAGGCACTCTCAAACTGGTTGGCTGCTCGCGGCCGCATCGCTATCGGCGGGGTAGATACACGCCGCTTGACACGTGCAATACGCCAGCAAGGTGCGCCGCATGCCGCAATTGCACACAACCCTGATGGTGTTTTCGATACAGATGCTCTCGTTGCAGCTGCACGTGACTTTCCCGGGCTGGAGGGCATGGACCTCGCCAAGAGCGTCACATGTGCACAGTCCTACAGCTGGGATGAAATGCGTTGGGCCTGGCCAGAGGGCTACGAAAAGCAAACAGAAGCAAAATACAAAGTTGTCGCTGTTGACTATGGCGCGAAACGCAACATCTTGCGATGCCTCGCCTCGGTCGGATGCGACATAACCGTGGTGCCTGCGACCGCAACAGCCGAAGATATCTTAGCTCACAAGCCAGATGGTGTATTCCTGTCTAACGGACCTGGGGATCCTGCTGCAACAGGCACCTACGCAGTGCCCATGATCCAAGAAATCCTTACTCAGACCAACCTTCCAATCTTTGGAATTTGTCTTGGGCACCAAATGCTGGCTCTCGCATTGGGTGGCAAAACGATCAAGATGAACCACGGACACCACGGCGCGAACCATCCAGTCAAAGATATAGACACGGGTAAGGTAGAGATAACCTCTATGAACCATGGTTTCGCTGTCGACGCTCAGACACTGCCTGCGGGTGTCCGCCAAACGCATATCTCCCTTTTTGATGGGTCCAATTGTGGCATCGCGATGGAGGGCAGACCAGTATACTCAGTACAGCACCACCCAGAAGCCAGCCCTGGACCTCAAGATAGTTTTTATCTGTTTGAAAAGTTTGCACTCTCGATGGCTGCGCGTTGACCATGCAGCTTGGTTGTTAACCTAGCATTAAGATTTAATTAACTGACGCTTAACCAATGCCAATTACTATCCTTTAGGGTATTTATTTGGTTGTAGGGTTGGTCAGAATGTATGCGCTTAAAAGCAAACCCAGAGATAAAACGGACAGCTTTGGCAAGTATTTGGTAAGCACTGGAAAAGTGAAGCCAAGCAGCTTGATGCGTGCAATATCGGACTCACAGCGCTTTCAAACGTCATTGTCCAAAAGTCTTGAAGCACAAGGTATTCTTGATGCAGATGAGCTTACTGAAGCTCAGGCCAAATTCTTGAGGCTGCCCATAGTCGATCTGGCAAAAGCACCGCCAGATCCCGACTTGGTAGCCATGTTTGATCCAGCCTTAATGCTCCGGTATCATATCTTACCATGGCAGAAACAGTCAGAGACTGTTGTAGTTCTCTGTCACAGCATTGAAGGCTATCGTGAATTTCTTGATCATATAGGCGCCGACCTATCACAATTTGAAATTGCCATTGCCAAGCAAAACACCATCTTGACTTGGATTGTAAAGCATCACCAAGAAGATCTCACACGCCGTGCATCAACGCGCGTACAAGAAGATCAAAGCTGTCGAACATGGGAGCGCCACACAAGTAAAAAAAGGCTATTGGTTACCTTGGCCGGCCTTCTAGCTTTTATCATAGCTGTGGCCCTGTATCCCAGAGTTGCCTTTGCTCTATTTGCTGCGTGGGCGACATTCACGCTGCTAATCTCGGCGTTGATGCGTATCGTTGCCTATATATCCGAAGTGTCAAAAGATCCCTGTGAAGCACCACCGAAATGTCCCGAGGATAGACTCCCGCGAATATCTGTCCTTGTACCCCTCTTCAAAGAACGTGAGATTGCAGGCGAGCTCCTACAACGTATTCAAACACTTACCTACCCTAAGTCGCTTGTAGATGTTGTTCTTGCTGTTGAGGAAAACGATGATCTGACGAAATCCGCACTGCGTGACTGTACTCTACCTCATTGGATCAAAATGGTCACGGTTCCAGAGGGGCAACCCAAAACAAAACCCCGCGCTATGAATTATGCTCTCGACTTTTGTGGTGGGGACATCATCGGAATTTGGGATGCTGAAGATGCGCCGGCATCTGACCAGCTCGAGCTGGTCGCGGATCACTTCCATTCAGCCCCAGAAGACCTTGTGTGTCTTCAGGGCGTTTTGGACTACTACAACAGCCAACAAAACTGGTTAGCTCGGTGTTTCACCATTGAATACGCGGCATGGTTCAGGCTCATCTTACCTGGTATGGCCCAGCTTGGCTTCGCCATTCCTTTGGGAGGAACAACTCTTTTCTTCAAACGCGCAGCGCTTGAAGAGATCGGAGCTTGGGATGCGCACAACGTCACTGAAGACGCAGACCTAGGCTTCAGGCTTGCTCGACACGGATATCGTACCGACGTTATCGCAACGCGCACAGGTGAAGAAGCCAACTGCAAACTGTGGCCTTGGGTGCGACAACGGTCTCGTTGGCTCAAAGGCTATATGGTCACATACATAGTACATATGCGCAGCCCGCGTCAGTTACTCAATGAGCTCGGCCTTTGGCGTTTTATTGGCTTTCAAGCACATTTCGTAACGGCACTATCTCAGTTCATACTCGCTCCAGTCCTTTGGAGTTTCTGGCTCGTACTGATAGGGTTGCCTCATCCTTTAGAAAGCTTTGTCTCACGCGAAATACTTTTTGCTCTGGGCCTTTCGTTCTTAACTATTGAACTTACAAACGCTGCAATCAATGCAACGGCCGTATCAAAGCCAAGCCTGCGACACCTCCTCGCGTGGGTCCCAACTATGCACCTGTACTATCCACTTGGCGCAATTGCAGCTTATAAAGCGCTATACGAATTGGTCATCAAACCATTTTATTGGGACAAGACCCAACATGGCCTTTCCCTTTCGTCAAACAAGCCTCAGCCCGCTGAGGGGCTATCCCCCAACTTTGGCAGCATCCAGCTTGAGGCGGGTAACAAACGCCTTTGAAATATGAGCTTTGAGTGCCTCGCGCGCTTTGAGCTCATCACGGGCCTCTATAGCTCTAACAATCATATCATGTTCGTCCAGAGCTTTGCTGCTTCGCCCTTTTGCCGCAAGCGAAGTGGTCGCCATTAGAGCCATAGACTGGTGCACTAGGTTAAGCTGCTGCACCAAAAACCGATTGTGCGATGCAAGGTGAATTTGATGATGAAACCGTCGGTTTGCTTGCGCTAGAGCATTCGGGCTGTCGACCAGAGCAAGGTCCTCGTCCACCATATCACGCAAGACACGCATCTCTTCATCTGTTGCATGTCGTGCGGCAAGCTGCGCCGCCAGCCCCTCAAGTTCTGTGCGAACAGCGTAAAGCTCAGCCATCTGGTTGTGATCAAGAGAGGCGACAATCAAACTACGGCCATCTCGGGTTAATAGCGACTGAGTTTCTAGCCGTTGCAACGCCTCTCGAATAGGAGTCCGGGAAACACCAAAACGCTCCGCGAGCTCGTTCTCAACCAAACGATCGCCGGGCCGATAGGTTCCGTGATCGATCGCGTCAAGAATAAGCACATAAGCGTCTTTCTGAACCGTCTTTGTTTCTTTCATTTGCACCCCTTTCAGAGACCAATTAGATTAGGCTCCCAAACTAAAGGTGCAAGCCCACTTTTTCTGCCCTCCCAAGAACATTTAGAAGGCGACTGTTATGACAGGCGAAAACTTCCGGCACGTGAACACATGGGTTTTCGATCTAGACAATACACTATACCCACCACACACAGCGCTATTTGATCAAATAGAAGCCAAAATGGTGAACTGGCTGATGCGTGAACTTAAGATTTCTCAATCCGAGGCTGATCTGCTTCGGAATAAATATTGGAAGGAATACGGCACAACTCTAGCTGGCCTCATGGAACACCACGATACAGATGCAGACGCCTATCTTGCAGACGTTCATGACATTTCATTTCACCCGCTGGAAGCCGACCCAATTCTCAGAGCTGCAATCGAAAATCTACCAGGCCGCAAAATAGTCTATACCAACGGAAGTCGACCCTATGCAGAGCGTGTACTCAGCGCACGAGGCCTAGAAAATATATTTGAAGGCATCTACGGCGTGGAACACGCCAACTTTGAGCCTAAGCCAAGAAAAGCCGCCTTTGATCTGGTGTTCAAAAAGGCTCATATTTTACCACGAGAAGCTGCTATGTTTGAAGACGAGATCCGCAATCTGGTCGTACCACACGCCCTTGGTATGCGCACAGTACATGTAGCACCAGAGGCGAAGGTGGCAGAGCACGTTCATCACCACACAGAAAATTTGTCTGCGTTTCTATCTAATCTCCTATAAGCAAACGCTAGCTGCGTCATTGTGCGCCTCGCAACCACCGCACACAAATATACATGTACCCTGAAACAAAACTTCGGAGGACTACATGACAAATCAACACCACACCTCTCAGACCCACTCATCCAATGAAAAAGCTTTGGCAGCAAGACTCCTATTCGCTACGCTCACCTGCCTGTTACTCTGGGCAGCTGCCGTTCTAAAGTGGGGCTTACCCGCTCTCTTCCTACCAGCTGTCGCAGCTGTGCCTGTTCTCTTGGGGCTTCTTGTTGTTATCTCCCGAGGCTAGGTAGCTTGGAAAAGACTCCCCAGCAAACTATTGTCGTAACTATGAAGGAGAAGGCACATGCATGGTAAGAACACAGATGTTTTTGTCGCCGGGGGCGGAATTGCAGGTCTGGTAGCCTCTTTGAGCTTTGCCTCTCTAGGATACACAGTCATGTGCGTTGATCCCGCCGCACCCGTTACTGACAAAACAGCTGCACATGCAGACATGCGCTCCACAGCCTTCCTGCAACCGTCAAAAGACCTATTGGCAGAAATTGGCCTTTGGCAACGCCTAGAGCCTTACGCAGCACCACTTCAGATTATGAGAATCGTCGATGCTGGCGGCACTGAAATCTGAACCCCGGATAGAATCAGAATTTAACGCTGACGAAATTTCAGATCAGCCCTTTGGTTGGAATTTCCCAAACTGGCTCTTGCGCCGTGAATGCGTTGCACTGATACAAGAACACGAAAACATCACGTTTCAAGCGAACGTGTCAGTGTCAAAGGCCGAAACTCGAATTGACGCAGCACACATCACCTTGAGCAGTGGAGAGAAGGTGACTGCCAGACTTTTGGTTGCAGCTGATGGGCGTAGCTCGAAAGTTCGGAACGAACTCGGCATCGATGTTCAGACCATGCGCTATGGACAAAAAGCACTAGCCTTTACAGTTAGTCACCCGATTGCACATAAAAATGTCTCAACCGAGATCCACAGGTCAGGCGGCCCCTTTACCCTTGTTCCTCTCCCCGATCATGATGGTATGCCAGCTTCAGCCATTGTTTGGATGGAACGATCAGCCGAGGCGATACGCTTGCAAGAGCTTGCGCCAGACGCGTTTGAGGCCGCGCTAAACAAGCGCTCATGCGGTATTTTGGGCCCCCTCACATTAACCAGCGCAAGAACAAGTTGGCCAATCATTTCGCAATACACCAAACAGATGAGCGCACAACGCACGGCGCTTATTGCAGAAGCGGCCCATGTGCTTCCGCCAATCGGAGCACAAGGGCTCAACATGTCTCTCGGGGACATCAGAGCACTATATGATCTGGCAAAGGCAAATTCAGACGAGATTGGATCCAAAGCAATGCTGGATAAATACCACCAGCTGCGCCACCAAGAGGTAAAATTTCGTATTCTAGGTATTGACGCTCTTAACCGCGCCTCAATGCTATCATCTCGCCCAATGCGCGACCTACGCGCACTGGGATTGAAGGCTATTTACGGATTGGCCCCTGTACGCAAATCCCTGATGAAAGCTGGCTTAGGCGTAAAAGCCTAAAGCACTTTGTCGATAACAGACTTCAGCCTGGCGACCGTCGCATCAACATCATAAAGCTTGTCTAGTCCAAAAAGACCAAGACGAAAGGTCATAAAACCTTCAGGCTCATCACAAGCAAGCGGAACACCTGCTGCAATTTGCATACCCTCTGCTGCAAACTTCCTGCCGTTTTGAATATCTGGGTCACTCGTATAGCTCACAACAACCCCCGGCGCGCCGAACCCATCAGCAGCAACTGACTGAACGCCCTTCTCTGCCAGAAGCAAGCGCACCGCGTCCCCCAAAGCCCATTGCGCTTCTCTTAACTTATCAAACCCATAGTCTCTCGTCTCGAGCATAGTCTCTCGGAAATCCAGCAGAGCATCCGTTGGCATTGTCGCGTGATACGCATGCCCACCGTTCTCGTATGTCTGCATAATGTCGTACCACTTTTTGAGGTCAACGGCGAAGCTGTCAGACGTCGTTCCTGCCAACCGCTCTACTGCGCGTGCAGACATCATGACCAACCCGGCAGATGGAGACGCAGACCACCCTTTTTGTGGCGCAGAAATCAAAACATCAACGCCTGTTTTTCTCATATCAACCCAAGCACAGCCTGAAGCAATACAGTCAAGCACCATCAAAGCCCCCACGCTGTGGGCTGCCTCTGAAAGGGCCGTCACATAATCATCAGAAAGGATTAAACCCGCAGACGTCTCCACATGAGGTGCAAAGACGACATCAGGCTTCTGCTCACGGATCGCAGCCACGACATCTTCGATGGGTGCTGGCGCGAAGGGTGCCTGCACACCGTTTCCAGCTTGCCTCGCCTTGTGGACAGACACGGTTTCCGCAAAGTCTCCCGCATCAAAAATCTGGCTCCAGCGAAATGAAAACCAGCCATTCCGCACAACCAAAGCATTCGCACCCTTTGCAAACTGTCTGGCCACTGCCTCCATGGCATAAGTGCCGCCGCCTGGAACCAGCGCAACGGCATCTGCCTGATACACATCTTTCAGCATGGACGAGATATCGGTCATCACAGCTTGAAACCGGGTGCTCATATGGTTGAGCGAGCGATCCGTGAAGACGACTGAAAATTCATCAAGACCCTGAGGGTCTATTGTGTTCAAAAGGGCCATCTGAGCCTCCTATGCCAAGTTATTATGCACTCGTTAGCACTCACAACTCCGTGCGCCCAGATTAAACTGCGTCTCAGATCGGGCCAGGACGCCTCTCTTCACTCAATAAAACATTTGCTTCAACCTCACCCGCACCAGGAAGTGTCATAATGCGCCGCCTCAAGACGCGCTCAAAGTCGGGGATGTCTGTTGCAACCACTTTGAGGCGGTAATCATAGAGGCCAAGGACGTGCTCCACACTCAAGACCTCTGGAATAGCCGATACAGCCCGCTCAAAGTCCTCAAGGCTCACCCGCCGCTTTGTTGCGAGCTTGACCCCCAAAAAAACTGTCACACCCAGGCCCAGCTTCTCTCTATCCAGCCGTAGGCGCCGGCCGCTTATGACACCGGAGTCTTTTAAGCGCTTAATACGGCGCCAGGTTGCCGGTTGAGACAAGCCCAGCTTTTCGCCAAGCGCCTTACTGGTCACGCGCGCATCGCGCATCAAGGCACGCACTATGATATGGTCTGTTTTGTCTAGCTCAATCATATTGGTAAAGCCTCATCTGATTTGATACGCGCTATGTGCATCAAAGCTTCAATGTCAGCGATATGTGGTAGCGTCAAAATATGAGCGCGGTACACCTCCTGATAGTGGGCCATGTCTCGCGCAATGACAGATAGCCTGACATCAACCTTCCCCAAAAATGTTTGTATCTCTAGAACTTCCGCAACATTGCGGGCTTTGGCAATAAACTCGTCAAATGCCGTGGTCTGCGTTTTATCAAGCGTGATCCGCAAGCTCACCTCAACAGCAAACCCGAGAGCCTGCCAGTCAACAACCGCCTCATGGCCCAGAATAACCCCATTGCTCTCAAGCTTCTCCAAGCGCCGCCAGCAGCTCGCCGCCGTAAGAGCGCACCGCTCGGCTATTTCGGCAACCGATGCGTCAGGAGCGGCTTGATACTGGCGTAATATGCGCCGATCAACATCATCCAGCATAAATATTCTCTATATTATGTATACCAAGAATATATATCTCAACTTAATAGGCAAATAAAGCAATTTTGATCGGAACATCGCTGCCTGATCGCTAAATTACTGTTAGAAAACAAACTTCAAAGGAGAGCCCCATGCGCGTTTACTATGACCGTGATTGCGACATTAACCTTATCAAAGACAAAAAAGTAGCCATCCTTGGGTACGGGTCACAAGGACACGCGCACGCGCTGAACCTCCGTGACTCAGGGGCCAAGAATGTTGTTGTTGCTCTGCGCGAAGGCTCGCCATCAACAAAGAAAGCTGAAGGCGAAGGCCTGAAAGTTATGGGTATCGCAGAAGCAGCCGCTTGGTGTGATGTCATCATGTTTACAATGCCCGATGAATTGCAGGCAGAGACGTACAAGAAATATGTACACGACAACCTTAAGGAAGGCTCAGCAATTGCATTCGCACACGGCCTCAATGTTCACTTTGGATTGATTGAGCCTAAGCCAGGCGTTGATGTGATCATGATGGCCCCCAAAGGCCCAGGCCATACAGTGCGCGGTGAGTACACAAAAGGCGGCGGTGTGCCTTGCCTTGTAGCTGTACACAACGACGCCACAGGCAAAGCTCTTGAAATCGGCCTGAGCTACTGCTCCGCCATCGGTGGCGGCCGCTCAGGTATCATCGAAACAAACTTCCGCGAAGAATGTGAAACAGACCTCTTCGGTGAACAAGCCGTTCTATGTGGCGGCCTTGTTGAGCTGATCCGTATGGGCTTTGAGACCCTCGTAGAAGCTGGTTACGAACCTGAAATGGCCTATTTCGAGTGCCTCCATGAGGTAAAGTTGATCGTCGATTTGATCTATGAAGGCGGCATTGCCAACATGAACTACTCGATCTCAAACACCGCCGAATATGGTGAGTATGTTTCCGGCCCACGAATCTTGCCATACGAAGAAACCAAAAAGCGCATGAAGGATGTTTTGACAGACATTCAAACCGGCAAGTTTGTACGCGACTTCATGCTCGAAAACGCTGTTGGCCAGCCTTCGTTCAAAGCCACACGTCGGATCAACGACGAGCATATGATCGAAGAAACAGGCGCAAAGCTACGCGGCATGATGCCGTGGATCTCAGCTGGCAAAATGGTTGACAAAGAGAAGAACTAAGCAACCACCTCGAGTGGCAAAAGAGGGCGTCAACTTTGGCGCCCTCTTTCAATTTTAATCGGCACTACCGCAAGCCGAGCCTCCCGACATTACGTCAAGCGAGGGGAAAAAAACTAGGAAACTCAATGTCAGCCACCCCCCAAATAACACCGAGCAGCTGGATGATGGTCATGGTGCTGGGAATGATCTGGGGCGGCACATTTCTTGTCATTGAGCTGGCGCTAGAAACGATGACGCCCTTCTGGATTGCGGCAGCTCGTATCGGCTTTGCAACCCTGCTCACACTTGGGATCTGGCGCGCTACGGGAGGAAAACTCTGGCGCACCCAGGAACAGGCATGGCTCTCTCTCATTATTGTCGGTGCACTCTCATCAGCGATTCCATTTATGTTGCTCAGCTGGGGGCAACAGTATGTCACATCAGGGTTTGCTGGTGTTTCTATGGCAGCGGTTGCCTTGCTCGTCTTGCCGCTTTCTCACTTCTTTGTACCTGGTGATCGAATGACACCGAGGCGGATCGTCGGCTTTGTTATCGGCTTTGTGGGCGTCGTCATCCTCATTGGCAGTCAAGCCTTCACGTCGACTGGAGCCGCTCTTGAAACACCGGGCCGGATCGCCTGCCTTGGTGCGGCCACATGCTATGCCATCAGCTCTGTTGTGATGCGACGACTACCACCGATCGACCCTATTGGGCTCGCAGCAGTGCCGCTCATTTTCGGCTCGGCTCTGGTTATTCCCACCGCATATCTAAGCGAGGGGCTTCCCCCCATGCCAGACCCACAAACCCTTATGATCCTTGCATTTCTGGGATTGGTACCAACAGCCGGGGCAAATTTCCTACGCGTTTGGGTGATCAGAACTGCAGGCCCGGTTTTCATGAGCCTGACAAACTATCAAGTGCCTATCTGGTCAGTTGTTCTTGGCGCCCTGATCCTTTCAGAGCCGCTGCCAAGCAGTCTTGTGTTCGCCCTCGCCCTCATCCTAGCCGGGGTCGGCTTGAGCCAGTATAGCGCACTCTCCAGACTCTTTAGAAAAGCTAAAGGGCCCCCTCGACAGCTGAGACGATAGCATCCACCGCTTGCTCCAAAAGCGCCTCATCTTCGCATTCGGCCATGACACGCACCAATGGCTCTGTGCCAGACTTGCGAATAAGCAAACGACCACGGCCTTCGAGCTCAGCCTCCACGCGCGCAATTTCAGTTTGCACCGAAGTATCGTCCAACGGAGCCTGCCCTTGCTGGAAACGGACATTCTTCAAAAGCTGTGGGACTGGCTCAAACGCATTTGCAAGCTCGGAAGCACGTTTACCCGAACGCACCATTTCCGCTAGAAACTGAAGTCCAGCCATGAGGCCATCGCCAGTGGTTGCGTAGTCGGTCATCACGATATGGCCAGATTGCTCGCCTCCAAGGTTGAAGCCACCGTCACGCATTCTCTCGACAACGTATCTGTCACCAACCCCTGTGCGTTCAAGTCCAATACCATGACCCTGCAAGTAGCGCTCAAGGCCTAGGTTTGACATGACTGTTGCAACCAAAGCATTGCCCTTCAAGCGGCCTTCAGCGGCCCATCGAGAAGCAAACAGACCCATAATCTGGTCACCGTCTGCAACGGCACCAGTCTCATCAATTAAAATTACACGATCCGCATCGCCATCAAGACAAATGCCAATATCCGCCCCATTGGCAACTACGGCCTCTGCGGCAATATTTGGTTTTGTCGAACCGCAATTCTGATTGATATTAAAACCGTTAGGCGAGACACCAATTGGAATAACCTCGGCCCCAAGCTCCCAAAGCACTTCTGGCGCGGCTTTGTACGCGGCACCATTGGCGCAATCGACAACAACTTTGATACCATCCAAACGGACACCAAATGGGAAGGTAGACTTGACACGCTCGATATAGCGAAAGCGGCCATCGTCGATCCGCTTTGCGCGACCAATGTTGCGCGACTGAGCAGGTTCTACCCCCTCTTTGACGAGAGCTTCTATCTCCATTTCAGCCTCATCTGACAGCTTGAAGCCATCAGGGCCGAAGAATTTAATTCCATTATCTACAGCAGGATTGTGGCTAGCGGAGATCATGACACCTAGATCAGCACGCATAGATGTGGTGAGAAGGCCAACAGCTGGCGTAGGAATTGGCCCAAGCAACAGGACGTTCATACCTGTACTTGTTAAGCCGGCGGTTAGAGCATTTTCAAACATGTAGCCAGATAACCGTGTGTCTTTTCCAATAACAACACGATGCGCAACGGACTGATCCTTACGAAAAAAGCGCCCGACGGCTGCGCCAATTTTGAGCGCCATTTCTGCGGTCATCGGATAAGTGTTTGCGGTTCCGCGGACACCGTCTGTCCCAAAAAGTTCTCTCGTCATCAATACTCTCCCTCGGTAGCAGCCCGCCATAAGCGTAAAGCTTGCTTTGTTTCCGCTACATCATGAACACGCAGTACCTGCACGCCTTGCGCAACACCTGCCAGCGCGGTCGCGACCGACCCGTGAGCGCTCTCGTGAGGCGTTTCGACGGCTCCAATTTTGCGGACAAACCCTTTTCGAGACACTCCCAACAATATTGCACAACCGAGACTGTGAAACAGGCTTAAATGCGTCATAAGCTTCAGATTATGCTCGATTGTCTTGCCAAAACCAATCCCCGGATCAACAATGATACGCTCCATCGGAACACCCGCATTCACCAGTGCCGACACTCTTTCTTCAAGATAATCATACACATCTAAAGCGACATCGTCATATTGGGGCGCGTTTTGCATGGTCTCCGGCAAGCCCTTTGAGTGCATCACAAAAACGGGCACTTCTCGCTCGGCACACAATGGCGCCAGATGGGCGTCAAAGGAGAAACCCGAAACGTCATTTACAAAATCAGCACCAGCATCCAGTGCTGCAATCGCGACTTCTGCTTTTCGTGTATCAATTGAGATCGGCGTCGAGAGCGCATCCCGGACGGCGGCAATGACCGGGGCTGTACGCGCAACTTCAGCCTCTCGGGGCACCTCAACAGCCCCTGGCCTTGTGCTCTCGCCTCCAACATCGAGGATATCAGCGCCGCTCGCAGCCATATCTTTTGCATGTTTGAGTGCAACGGCTGCACCGTTAAAGCGCCCACCATCACTGAAGCTGTCGGGGGTCACATTCAAGATACCCATCAAACGTGGCTGCTCAAAACTAACAGGCCCAAAAGGGGCTCGTGGTGCCATCAGTTTGTGTAAAACATCTGAAGGGATTCTGGCTGCAGGAACGAACCTTGAAGGCAGCCCACGCTGAATAATCTCAACCTGAGTAAACCAACACCAACCTCCTGCCAAAGTAGCGGCATCGGAAGGGCGTATCGGCCCATATTGAACAAGAGGGCGATAATAGTGACGTGTCATCTTAAAGACCTTACAAAGCCAGAAACCACAGCATTCTCAGATATGTGTATCCAAAACATCAACTTCGATCACATCGAGCCCGGAGCTGTGGGCCAGCTTGGGCGCCCCAACCGTTACAAAGCGTATCGCACCCATAGCTTGCGCAAACCAAGTTGCGAGATTTAGAGCACTTCTTTCATTCACTGTAGGCCCGTCAATAGCATCCAGAATGATTTTTGAAGGTGCCCAGACACTAATCTGGCCGTTCTTCATAGCCCAATCCAGTTCTGTACGTGTCTCGACCACAACACAGCGTGCATCGAAGCCCGCGAGCACCCAGGCATTCTGCTCGAGCGCCAACAGATCTATGCGGCGCTGTGCCATCGGAGCGAGCGATTGAGGCGCAGCCATATCAGGCATATCAACGCAAATCAGCGCAGGCATATCAGCACCAACAAGTTGATCAATCCAACCGCTCAAATTTTCAGACTGTAGAGCCGCATTTGACAAAAACAGAACCTGCGGATGAGGGCCGTCCTCTACCTCAGCGGCACTCGCTTCTTCTACGTGTGAGCGCACGATCTCGACACCAAGCGCGCCGGGCCCACGATCAAGCTTTTCTATACGGACAAAAACCCGCATGGCTTGAGGCTCCCACAGAATAAGCTCTGCGACCCGCTCCGCAAGGGTCTCGAGCAAGTTGAGACGCTCTTCACCCAAGGCCGTTGCAATGGCTTCGGTCACTTTGTCATACGATAGGATTTTGTCGACGTCATCGCCTATGTCGCCAGACAAAGGCCGGACTTCGACCACAACATTGAAGCATATTCGCTGCATCAAGCCTCGCTCAGCCTGAAACGCGCCTATCTCGACTTCGACAATATGATCACGAAGCGAAATACGATCCAGCGCACCAGTTGCGGAGGTTGCACGAGAACGGACATCAGGATGATCAAAGGCTTGTGTAATTTCGCAGCTCACGACGACAGGCACTCCAGCTTTTTTTATAGTCTCACCGCCTATACACGCCATAAACCTCAGGTAAAGCCCAGGCACACCATAAGGCGTCATTTAGCGACTATCAGTTACGTGAGAGGCGGGATGGTTGCTTGTAGAAATGGTGAAATCCGATCGTCGCCGTTCTAGGGAACTTATCTGCCCAATATGGCGAAACCGCTTTTGTGTGATAATGCGTCGCGCCTTTCGTCAAAGGCCGCTTAGCGCTCTTCATCGTCAACTTGGCGATCTTACCCACCCGCTCAAATGCGCGGGGCTCTGCGATAACTTCAGCATGCCCGTCACACGTATAGGTAAACTGGCACGCGTACTTTCGACCTGTGCCTTGGTGCACAACACCGCAAATTGTATCGGGGTAGCTCGCACTACTAACGCGATTAAGGATCACTTCGGCAACCGCAAACTGCCCCTTAACGCTCTCTCCTCGCGCCTCGAAGTAAAGCGCTTCAGCGAGGCAACGCCATTCACGCCCCCCAGATTGTTTGGGTTGCCCTGCTAACCAATCACGAGAGTATGTTATGCCGCCCGATGACACTTTGGCAGCTTTTGACCGTTCAAGGAGCGACACAAGATGCGTTTGGGGAATCGCGTTTAGCGCGCGCTGCTCTTTTCCAAAAAGCCGCTTGATCGAAACATCTGCAGAGGCGGGCAAAGATAACGCCCCGCTAAACAAAACAGCCAAAACAAGCCTAAGCATATGCATGGCCTCCTATCAATCTGACGTGGTCTTCACACGCATCGGCAGTTTTTATGGTTTTTTCAGTCGTCTTGCAAGTTTCCGCGCCGAGCACACCTTTGCATCTGTTGCGGATTTACGCCGACGAGCCGTGACGCGCTGTAAATCTAGTGGCTAGCGGCAAGCGCCCCTACCCTATCTTGTCCTTGATTGCGAGCTGGGCCGCAGCCAGACGGGCGACAGGAACCCGGAAAGAGGAGCAGGATACGTAGTTGAAACCCGCATTTCGACAAAATGCGATCGACTCAGGGTTGCCACCGTGTTCACCGCAAATAGACAAGACAAGCTCAGATGACGCTTTACGGCCGCGCTCTGCTCCCATTTGGAGCAGCTCGCCAACACCATCTGTATCAAGCGTATGAAACGGATCTTCTGGATAGACACCAAGCTGCACGTAAGCCGACATGAAACGCCCGGCATCATCACGAGACAAACCGTATGTCATCTGAGTCAAATCATTGGTGCCAAAGCTCAAGAATGAAACATGCGGCGCGATCTCTTCAGCGCGTAGCGCAGCCCGAGGCGTCTCAACCATCACACCGAGCCTATATTCAAAGTCCTGGCCTGTTTCTGCGCGCACAGCGGTTGCCACCGCATCAACACGGCTTTTGACCAGTTCAACTTCCCGCTTGGCAGATACGAGAGGAATCATGATCTCTGGAACAACCGCTTCCCCATCTCGGCTTGCCGCAATGGTGGCTTCAAAAATAGCACGCGCCTGCATGTCGTAAATCTCAGGAACGGTCACACCAAGACGTACACCGCGCATGCCCAGCATAGGGTTATACTCGCTCAGCGCTTCCACGCGACGCGTCACATCGGACAACGGTAAATCAAGGGCTTCCGCCAGCTCCCTGCACCCTGCCTTGTCGTGTGGCAAAAATTCATGCAGGGGCGGATCAAGCAGGCGAATACACACAGGCTTCCCCTGCATAATCCGAAACAGCTCAGTGAAATCATCTCTTTGCATCGGCAAAAGTCGATCCAGTGCTGCGCGGCGGTCTTTTGGCTTATCTGCAAAGATCATCTCCCGCATCGGGGTCAGCCTGTCCGCTTCAAAGAACATATGCTCGGTGCGGCACAGGCCTATACCTTCCGCCCCGAAATTGCGCGCGGTCGCCGCATCAGTTGGGGTGTCGGCGTTGGCTCGCACTCCGATGTCCCTCACAGCATCAGACCAGTCCATCAACTCCTGAAAGGCATCGTCTTGAGCGGCTTCCAGCATAGCGGGCTCACCGGCGAGTACGTCACCTGAGGTGCCATCAATGGTAATGATGTCTCCCTCCCTGAAAACACGGCCATCTTCAGATGTCACTGTGCGCTTTGGAAGGTTGAACGTGAGGCTTAAGGCCCCCACAACACAGGGCAGCCCCATGCCGCGCCCAATGACCGCCGCATGACTGGTCATACCACCTCGTTCAGTCAAAACAGCAACTGCGGCGTGCATACCTCTGATGTCCTCAGGTGCCGTTTCACGCCGAACAAGAACACAGGCCTCGCCCCGAGCGGCACTTGCCTGAGCCTCTGAAGATGAAAACACGATACGTCCTGTCGCAGCACCCGGGCTGGCGGCGACACCCGTGGCAATTCTGTCGCGCTGCGCCGTCGGGTCAACCTGACGGTGCAACAATTCGTTGAGCGCACGGGGTTCGACCCGCATCAGGGCCTCTTCGCGAGAGATGATCTGATCTTTGGCAAGATCGACCGCGATACGCACGGCCGCTCTTGCAGAGCGCGCTATCCGCACGCCATCAAGCAAATGCACTTTGCCATTCTCGATGGCAAATTCGGCCTGCATTTCTTCGCGCAGCTTCACACGCATCAATGCCGTATAGTCCTGAAGCTCGGAAAATGCTGTGGGCGCAAGCTCTTCCAAAGACGGGCCCCGCGCATCGGCCTCAAGAAAAAGGGCTTCAGCATCTTTTGCCAGCGCATCGCGCCCTTGGCTTTGAGACAGGTAGCGCCCTGTGATCTGCGGCTCGCCAGAGCTCGAATTCACCAATTGAATGACACCAGACCCGCTTTCCCCTGATCCGATGCCAAAAACCATCTGCTGCACGACCAAACCGAGACCTGCATCAGCCGGAGCGCCTTTGGCTTGGCGCAACAGCCGTGCTGTGGTGCCCTCCCAAGCGCGCGCCATTGAGCGCAAAACCGCAGCAAGCTGCACCGCTGGCTCCTGCGGAAAGCTCTCTTCAGCCTCGTCTTCATAGGCCTTCAACGCAGCCGAGAGGCCTTCTTGCCCGTCAGCCCCGATGTCTTCAAAGAGGTCAGGGTCCAAGCGGGCCACGTGNATGGCGTAAGATTGCACGAAGCGCAAGTAAAGTTGCGCAGCCGCATCTTGCCCGAGAGCATCGCAAAAATCGACGTAGACAGCGTCATTCATGCCAATATTGAGAACAGCCCCNGGCCCGCCCCAATCAGGGTCTTGAGACGACGGGCGCACGCACAAAAGCTGGCCCTCGCCAAATGGCTCNAACAGCAGGTTCATATCAGGCAACTGACCCGAAGCGATGCCGTGCACTGCCGAAAACGACAAGGCAACAGTCATCGGGACAGGCAAATCAAGCCTGACAAGGCGCTGTAAACACTTTGCTCGCCCGCCATGCGTATAAGGCTTGATAGGCGCGTTGCTCGTGATCAGCGTTATATTCGGATCATGTTTCTGCACTGCGGCACATTAAACCCAGTTCTGAAAGCGGCGCAAGCCTAGCCTTCAAGACAGGTCAAATCAGCAACGCTGTTACAGACCGTCCGAATGCGGTTGAGCAGGTTAAGGCGGTTGCGGCGTACAATCTGGTTGTCGGTATTGATTTGGACCGCCTCAAAGAACGCATCAACCGGGCCGCGCAACTGCGCCATCGATGTCATCGCACTTTCGTAGGCGCCGTTTGCCAAGCCTGTCTTGATCTCAGCTTCCGCACGATCAAGCGCCACGAAAAGTGCTTTCTCGTCGTCGGTTTCGGCGTATTTGAGATCAGCTCCAAAACTATACTCAACCCCGTCTTTTGACTCGGCTTGTGTCAGAATATTATTGGCGCGTTTAAATCCTTGAACAAGGTTCGCACCCTCATCTGTTTGCAACACGCGGCCCAAAGCGGCAGCGCGCTCCGCAACGAGCTGGATGTCGTCGCTCAGGCTTCCAGACAGGCAAGCATCAATCACGTCGTGGCGAATGCCCTCGTCTTTAAGGTGGACTTTAAGACGATCATGGAAAAAGCCCAAAAGGTCGATGGAGATGCTTTGCTCATCCCCCTTCAGTCCTACAGCGGCCTTGTGGCGCACGAGCTGAGCATCCAAGAAATGCGAAAGAGACAGAGACAGGTTGTTTTCACGGATCAGGCGGATCACACCAAGCGCAGCTCGACGCAGTGCAAACGGGTCTTTTGAGCCCGTTGGCTTCTCATCTATCGCCCAAAAACCAGTCAGCGTGTCTAGCTTGTCAGCCAATGAGACCGCCACAGACAGCGGTGCTGTTGGCACAGTATCTGATGGCCCGAGCGGCGCGTAATGCTCTTCACAAACAGCTGCCACGTCATCTGCAAGGCCCGCAGCCTCGGCATAGTAACGCCCCATAAGCCCTTGAAGCTCNGGAAATTCATAGACCATCTCAGAGCTAAGGTCTGCTTTGGCAATCCGTGCGGCCTGCTCTGCGATATCAGCATCTGCCCCAACGTGCGCAGCAATATCTCGCGCCAGCGCCGCAATACGTTCTATTCGGGCGGCCTGACTTCCAAGCTTGTTATGGAATGTCACGTTCTCAAGCTGTTCGGTCCAAGCCGACATGCCAGTCTTGGCAACGCGCAAATCATTCTCCCAGAAGAACTTGGCGTCGCTCAACCGCGCCGCAAGCACCTTTTGATTTCCTGCAAGGATCGTTGCGCCGTTATCGCTTGTTTCTCTGTTGGCCACAGTCACGAAACGCTCGATACGCTGGCTCTTGGCATTTCTAACCGAGAAGAACTTCTGGTGTTCTTTCATCGAGGTTTGCAGCACTTCAGCAGGCAAGGCGAGGAACGCCTCGTCAATCTGCCCCATCAACACAACAGGCCATTCGACCAAGCCAGATACTTCCGCCAAAAGGCCAGCATCTTCAACCACTTCAAGGCCGCTCGCAAACGCCTGATTTGTTGCGTCCTGCCAAATGTGGTCAGCGCGCTCTTGAGAGTCCAACACCACGTGGGCGCGTTTGAGCTGGCTGTCATATTGCTCAAAGTTTGATACCGAAAAGCGCCCTGCACTCATGAAGCGGTGGCCCTCTGTTGTGTCTGAAGCCTTCAGGCCATCAATATCGACGTCAACAATCCGGCTGCCCGCTTCGTCCTCCAAGATACAAAGTATCGAATGCAAAGGCCGAACCCAGCGCAAGCTACCTGTGCCCCAGCGCATCGATTTTGGCCATGGAAAATTGCGCACTGTGCGCTCCAGAACTTCGCTGACGATCTCATCGGCAACGCGCCCTGTTTTTTCAATGGACGCAAAGTATACCGCGCCTTTTGGCGTATCGCGTTCTTCCAGTTGGTCGCGCGTCAGACCTGCGCCGCGCAGAAAGCCCTCAATCGCTTGCTCAGGTGCGCCGACCTTCGGCCCTTTGCGCTCTTCTTTAACAGTGGGGCTTTCGGCCGTCAGGCCATCCACGGCAAGGGCCAAACGCCGAGGCGTGCTAAAGGCTTTTGCACCAGAATAGGTCAGCCCGGCCTCAACGAGGCCGTCTGTTATCAGCTTTTGCAGGTTTTTGGCTGCTTGAGCCTGCATACGCGCAGGAATTTCTTCGGAGAACAGTTCAATCAGCAGGTTAGGCATTGGCTGCGCTTTCTATATTCACGGTTTTTCTGGGCAGCCTTCGGGGACTGGCTTGCCATCAAAGACTTCTACACCGCATTCGTTGATCTGATGCCAGGCAAAGCCGCGACCATCGGGCAAAACGGCAACAACACGGTCAATCCCGTAGATGATGTTTTCCTCGCCAAGGAAAGGCACAGCCTCTCCCCGGGCAAGCGCTTCACCCACTTCAACGGCATCAAAGCACTCAAACCAGCTTGGCGCGAGCAGAGGCTCGGCAGCCTCGTAGGGCTCGTATGTTTCGCTCAACAAGGCGATGCTCTGAGATGTCGTAAAGCAGGCCCGATAGCGGATGGGCGAACTTGTGGCTGTAATGGCCTCAAAGCCATCATACAAAATTGGCTCAGGCGCCCCACTGACAAGTGATGTCAGCTGAACGTCAGTTTCGCCATCAGCCATAACAGCATCGTAGTAAGCATAAACCTGCAGATAATAGATGGCTGCGCCAGCGATCAATGACAGCACGACGATGACTCCCGCGATAATTTTCCCGCTCATGCGGCGTATCCTCCAGCTTCGGTCTGAACAAACGCATCAGCACAGAGTTTTGCCAAAGCACGCACACGGCCAATGTAGGCCTGACGCTCAGTAACGGAAATTACGCCACGCGCATCAAGCAGGTTAAACAAATGGGATGCCTTGATGCATTGATCATAGGCAGGGTGCGCCATCACGATCCGCTTACCTGTCTTTGGATCATCTGCCTCGGTCTGCAAAATACGCTGACATTCAGCCTCGGCATCCTCAAAATGTTTCAGGAGCATCTCTGTATCAGCCACGTCAAAGTTCCAACGGCTGTACTCCTGCTCCGTTTGGCGGAACACATCGCCATAGCTCAGCGCAATTGGCGCATCTGGATCGTTGTAGGGCATGTCCATGACATGCTCCACACCAAGCACATACATAGCAAGACGCTCAAGACCATATGTCAGCTCACCAGACACAGGGTGGCAATCGTGCCCGCCAACTTGCTGGAAATAAGTGAACTGTGACACTTCCATACCATCACACCAGACTTCCCAGCCGAGGCCCCAAGCGCCCAATGTCGGGCTCTCCCAGTCATCCTCCACGAAACGAATGTCATGGCGCTCCATGTCAATGCCGATCGCGGCGAGCGACCCGAGATAAAGCGCCTGCAAGTCGGGTGGGCTTGGCTTTATCAGCACCTGATACTGGTAATAGTGCTGCAAACGATTCGGGTTTTCGCCATAGCGCCCATCGGTTGGCCGCCGCGAGGGCTGCACATAGGCGGCCGCCCATGGCTTGGACCCTAAAGACCTGAGCGTTGTCGCCGGATGAAACGTTCCCGCGCCAACCTCCATGTCATAAGGCTGCAACATGGCACAGCCCTTGGCTGCCCAATAGGACTGCAGCCTCAAGATGATCTCTTGAAAACTACGCGGTTTGTCTGTGCGTTCCGCCATATCTATGCCTTTTCTCAGCGTTGGTCAGCCGTTTGCGCACTACCTATGCCGCCAGCGCGATCAGGTCAATCAGACGCCCGTTTTTGTCGCATGGTCCGAGGCTGGCGATAATCAAATAAAGAGTTGTTTGCGTTATTTGGATGCACACTCAAAAGAATTTGATAAAACGGCTTAAGCTTCTCACACGGCACATTTAATGACGAGGATTTCTGTTAATGTCACGGCTCTTGGTTTCTTTTTCTATCGTACTCACCCTTTGGATGGGTGCCGTTACAGCCCAAGATCAAAATCAAGACCCGGTTTGGATCCAGATTGAAGCGCAACCTAGCCTCACGCAGGCGCAAGAGCGTGTCCGCGCCTATTCTGCCGCCCTGCCCGATGTAAACGGCTTCGCCCTTGGTGGCGGCTGGTACGCAATTGCACTTGGCCCCTACCTGCCCGATGATGCGCGCGAAGTTCTGCGCACCTACCGCAGCGAAGGGCAGATCCCGCGCGACAGCTACATCGCCTACTCGGCAGGCTTTCAACAACAGTTCTGGCCACTTGGCGCAAATCTACTCAACCTCCCCGCAGCTCAAGCCCCCGCAGCTTTGGACGTGGCACCCCCCGCAACAGAAACGCCCGCAACCGGCGATAGTATTATAACCGAGGCGGCACCGACACTCACCGCGCCTGATGAAACACCAACTGAAGCCCGCGCCTCGGAGGCGGCCCTAAGCCGCGAAGACCGTGAGCGCCTGCAAGTGGCCTTGCAATGGGCCGGATTTTATGACGCGGCGATTGATGGTGCGTTTGGTCGCGGCACCCGTCGCTCCATGGCGGCCTGGCAAGAGGCCAACAACCACACCACCACAGGCATCCTGACCACCGCACAACGCCGCGAACTCTTTGCACAATACAACGCCATCCTTGATGGGCTCGGGCTCAAGCGCGTCCAAGATACCAAGGCCGGTATCGAAATCAGCCTCCCCACAAATGTGGTGGCATTCGCCAAATATAGCCCCCCGTTTGCGCATTATGATGCATCAGGCGATATAAACGCACGTGTCTTGCTCATCAGCCAGGCCGGTGACCAAAATACGCTCTACGGGCTCTATGACATTATGCAAACTCTTGAAATCGTCCCTGCTGACGGCCCGCGCGAACGCCGCGGAAACGCCTTCACCCTTGTGGGCGAGAGCGCCACGACGGTCTCCCACACAGAGGCCTGGCTGGAAAACGATGAAATCAAAGGGTTCACGCTGATTTGGCCTGCGGGCGATGAAGAGCGCCGCAGCCGCCTGCTTGGTGAAATGCGCGCTTCATTTTCGCGGCTGACAGGTGTCTTGGACCCAGCCGCTGGCATCGATGAGCAAAGCGTAGACCTTGTCGCAGGCCTTGAAATCCGCCGCCCGAAACTGGCGCGCTCAGGCTTCTTTCTCGACAGCGCAGGTCACATTGTCACCACGTCTGAGGCTATCAGTGCCTGCTCAAGAATAACAATCGAAGACGAGTTCGAAGCCGATATCCTTTTTAACGATCCAGTAGCTGGCATCGCGATATTGCGCAGCAAAGAAACTCTCAGCCCCGCACAGACGACCACTCTCACCTCTCGCGACCCGCGCCTGCAAACCGAGATCGCGGTCTCAGGGTTTAGTTACGAAGGTATTCTGGGCGCACCGACCCTGACGTTTGGAACCCTGAGTGATGTGAAGGGCCTCGGTGGGGAACCCGAACTGAAGCGGCTTGCGCTGAATGTCCTGCCCGGAGACGCAGGTGGCCCTGTGTTTGACGATGCTGGCGCAGTTATGGGGATGTTGCTTCCCTCTCCACAGGGCGACAAGCAACTCCCTGACAATGTGAGCTTCGCTATCGACGCGGCAACGATCCGGAAAGTCGCGCAGGCGGCCGGGCTCTCGCCCGATGCTTCGGGGCGTGCCGGCCTCATTGCACCAGAAGATCTTACGCTGGAAGCGCAGGGCATGACCGTCTTGGTGAGCTGCTGGGAGTGATCTCACGCGATTGGCCTACAGGATGAGGCGGGCCAATGGCTCGCCTTTTCTTTATCCGCGCCAGAACGCCGGTATGACCAGCGCATAGACAACCAAAAGCTCCAAGCGGCCAATGAGCATTGCGAAGGTCAGAATACCTTTGGCGACATCATTCAGACTAGAGTAGTTGCCGGCGGGACCGATGATATCGCCAAGCCCCGGGCCGATGTTGGCAACCGTGGCCGCCGCGCCAGAAACAGAGGTGACAAAATCGAGCCCTGTGAAGGAGAGGGCAACCGCCACAAAGCCAAGCGTCAAAATGAAGAATACGAAGAAGCTCATCACCGAGCTCAACACATCCTGACTAATCGGGCGCCCGCTGTACTTTGGTGTGAAGACACCATGGGGCGCTCTGATTTTCTTGATTTGAGAGGCGATGGAAGCAAACAGGATCTGGTAGCGAAAGATCTTGATCGAACAGGCCGTTGAGCCCGCGCAGCCCCCAATCAGACCGATCAGAAAGAAGATCGTGACGAGAAACGGCCCCCAGAGCATGTAGTTTACACTGGAATAGCCTGTGCCTGAAATGATCGAGGTAATGTTGAAAAGAGCCTCGCGAAAAGCTTGCTCCCAGTGGTGCGGAAATATCTTTGTCAGCAAGATCGTTGTGACAATAACCAGCACAATCACGGTGTAGAGAAACCCACGGACCTGCACATCCAGCAGAGGCGCATCCCACTTGCCATTGAGCATTTGAACATAGCGCACAAAAGGCAGCGCTGAGAGCAACATAAAGACAGAAGCCGCATACTCTAGCGGCCCTGTGAAGACGCTGAAACTGGCATCATAGTTTGCCATCCCGCCTGTCGAAACGGTCGTGAAGGCGTGCGTGAACGCATCAAAAACACTCATGCCAAGCAAGATATAGGTCACGATACAAGCCGCTGTCACGGAAACATAAATGGCCGAGATCTGCGAAGCGATCTGCGTGGCGCGGGGGAGGATTTTTCCGAATGTATCAAAAGACTCAGCGCGGAAAATCTGCATCCCGCCAACACGTAGCTCTGGCAAAAAAACCATCGCGACAACAATGATACCAATGCCGCCAAGCCATTGCAGGATCCCACGCCAGAGCAAAATACCGCGCGGCATATCATCTAGGCCCGTAATAACGGTTGCGCCTGTTGTTGTCAGGCCCGACATCGCTTCAAAAATCGCATCGATGAAAGACAGTTCAGATGCGCCAATGATCAACGGCAAAGCCCCGAATATGGGCAAAGCCACCCAGACACCTGTGGTGAGCAAGAAGGTTTGCTGGATATTGAGCCCTTCTTTGACACCGTTTTGGCACGACAGCGCAACGAGCCCCCCCACCAGCATGGTTATCACAGCACTTTCGGCAAAGGCCGGCCAGTGCCCCCGTCCATCGACCATATCGATCACCATAGGCGCGAGCATCGTGAGCCCGAGCGCGGCAACAAGAAGGCCAATAACGTATCCAACGGGGCGAAGATCAAACATGAGCGCAGGCTTGGCTTGAAGCCGTGACCCTGTCAAGCATGACTGGCAAAATCAGCCCCCCTCACAAACGCCAAATGCCAGCAACGTCCACTTGGGCACGTAGCTGGCATTTGTTTCTTCTTTGCAGCGAAGCGGCTGTTCAGCAGTAAAACAAACCACTTAGAACGCGCATTTCGATATCATCGCGGTTGAGGCCTTTTTTGGCCAGCTCTTCATCGCTCAAAGCGTGAAGGGCAGCGATCTGGCGGCGAAACGGTTCGACGCGCTGTTTGTCTACGTTCTCAAGCCAGCCTACGAAGCCGCTTTGAACTTTGGAAAAAATCTCAGCAAAGCCAAAGCCAGCTGTTGTGGAAAGTGTCGTATAAGCCATTTTGGAAACCTCATTTAATGGTGTGGTTTCCTCCCTCACTTCGAATATAGGTCAGCATTGCTAACCTTACCAATGCCAATACGGAATACCTTATCCGCGCGAGGCGCATAGCTTAGCCAACATGGAACAATGTCGAGAACAGCTTCGGATCAAGGCTTTCGCTCTCGAACAGCGCCCCTTCTGTCAAAACACTTACCGCGTCATGGCTGTGCAGACTTTCCTGATGGCTCGCGATCACCCGGAAGTCACCAACGCGCTCGTCTTGCTCAAACTTTTGCGCAAACAGACGTGCAGCATCTTCCACAAAAATAGGGTTGGCTGCGTTGAGCTCGGCAAAGGCCTGTTCGTCCTCGCGCTTGACCATCACTTGTGTCTCAGTCGGAACAGCGGCGCGGCACATCTCGATCAAGTCTTCAAACCACAGCCTGTCTCCACCCGTATTTTCGACCGATATACGCGCAACAGAGCGCTGGGAATGGGGCGTAGCCAGTTGCCCCCGCGTTTGGCGCGCGTGCTCTGACAGCTCAAGAGAGCAAGGGCATGTGGACGAATAGACATAGTCCAAATGCATAATCTTGCGGCGCACGCCATCCACCTCGATCAACTCGAGTGCAAAATCGTAATACTGATAGCCCTCCAAGCCAGACCGCAAGCTGCCCACCTTCATGGGAAACGAAAACCGCATCTGGATGCGGGCGTCAAAGCTTTCCAGATCGGTTTTGTAATCGTCCAGCGCGGCTTCGATGATGTCAAAGGAGAAGGTAGAGGCCGAATGCTTATAAAAGCTGCGCATGATGCGCGACATGTTAATACCCTTTTTACCCGCCTCCAGACTCACCGTCCCTGTGACAGAGGTCTCCAGAGTCAGGTCGCCGTTGTCTCGCGTGTGAAACTTGAGCGGCAGGCGAAAGTTTGAAATTCCCACATGCTGAATCACCCGTGGCGCGCCTTTGATCAGGCTTGAGGGGCCGTTCTGCAAGTCAGGCAATGTCGCTTTATAGGCGTCATCAACTTCAAATTCTTCAGGGTAAGCCCTTGCAAGAGCTGGGTAATTTGACACTTCACCCTGTGGTAACAGCCGCGCAATCACAGGATCAAGATCGGCAACTTCCTCAGGAGAGGCACTCAAAGCCCAAGCGCGCAATCGCTCTAGCGCGGCCTTGGCTTCGACGCGATCTGGTGCGGCAATCATTGGTCCAACCTGCTTGTTCATGGTGCTGTCCCCCTTGGGTCACAATGAGTGTAACTTAAGGTCAATACGCAGCGAATGCCATCTCAGACCAAAAACTTCACACAAGCGTCATATCGCAGATTTCTGCAAAATGCGGCGTGGGGCAGCCTATGGGGCAAGCTGTATGGCAGCCTGTATGGACAAGCTGTGGGGCGATTGCGCTGTTTAAGCCTCCTCCAAGGCCTGCAACACGTCGTCGATGATGTCGTCCACATCCTCCAGCCCGACAGAAAAGCGCACAAGACCATCCGATATTCCGAGGAGGTCTTTCTGCTCTTGGGGCAGGCGCTGGTGCGTGGTGGTGGCAGGGTGTGTGGCAATCGACTTTGAGTCGGCAAAATTGTTGGAGATTGTGGCCAGCTCCAAAGCATTGAGCATACGGAAGCAAGCATCGCGTCCGCCCTTCACTTCAAAGGTCAGCACAGTGCCGCCAGCTTCGCCCTGCGCAAGCGCAAGCTCAGCCTGCGGGTGGGCCGAATGGGTCGGGTAGCGCACCGCAACAAGCTTGGCGTGACCATCCAGCGCCTCGGCCACTTTGAGCGCAGCAGCGGCTTGGGCGCGCACGCGCAGTTCGAGCGTCTCAAGCGACTTGAGGTGTGACCACGCCGTAAACGGGTTCATCGCGCCACCAGTATGCTTCAGGTAGGATTCGACCGGACCACGGATAAGCGCTTTGCTGCCGCAGATGATTCCGCCAAGCATACGCCCCTGCCCGTCGACATGTTTGGTCGTGGAGATAATAGCGATATCTGCACCACAGTCGCGGGCATAAGAAAACACAGGTGTGGCCATGGCATCGTCAACCAATACGAGCGCGCCCTTGGCGTGGGCCACATCGCAGACATAGCGCAGATCAATCACCTCAAGGGTCGGGTTGGAAATACTCTCGAGGAAGACAAGGCGGGTGTCCTCGCGGATGGCCGCATCCCATGCCGCGTTATCACGACCATCAACCAGAGTGATTTCGACACCGAAGCGCGCGAGGATATCTTCAAGCACATAAAGGCAGGAGCCAAAGAGCGCACGGGACGCAACGACATGATCGCCCGCTTTGAGCAAGGACATCAGCGCGCCGTTGACAGCTGCCATGCCGGAGGCGCAGGCAAAACCATCTTCAAAGCCCAGATAGCCGGACATGCGGTCTTCAAACATCCGCACCGTCGGGTTGCCGTAGCGGGCATAGATGAACTCATCCTCACCCGCTTTGACAAATCGGGCCTCAGCGGCTTCGGCTGTTTCGTAGACAAAGCCTTGCGTGAGAAAGAGCGCTTCACTCACCTCGCCATATTGCGAGCGGCGGGTGCCGCCATGAACAAGTGCGGTGCGGTTCTTACGTGTGTTTGGCATGATATCCTCCGCCAAGAAAAAAGCCCCATCGGCCAAGCCGAAGGAGCCCCTTCACCTGACCTTTTAGCAGATTGTTTTAAGTGGCCCGCAATCTGGTAACAAATCGCCACTGGATCGCACGTTTAGGTTCAAAGGCCTGAGCGGTCAAGTTTCGCTTTCATCCTCAAGCGCGTAGGTGGTGAAGAGCTTTGCCTGACTCATGAAGAATACAAACATGGCCGCCGTGTCGCCGAATGTCTTGAAATAGACCCATGTTGTTTCTGACATGAAGCGCCAGATCAGCTCATTGGCCAAAGCCGTTGCAAAGAGAAACCACATCAGCCTGTGCGTCAGGATCATCCAGCCCTTGTCTTGCAGAGGCATCATCCCCTCCATCACATAGCGCAGGTAGGACTGGCCACGCAAAAGGCCAACGCCAAGGATCGCCCCCATCAGGGTGAAAAAGATTGTCGGCTTGATATAGAGAAATCTGGGGTCATTGAGCCAGATCGTGAGCCCCCCGAAGACGACCACAAGGACCAGTGTCATAATCTGCATTCTGGAGATGTGGCCTGTCAGCTTCCAGAGAATGCCTGTTGTGAGCACGAGGAGCGGCACAAAGCCCGCTGTCACAAAGATAAAGCCCGAATAGTCACGGCCTGCGACGGTGAAGACATCGTCTTTGAACATCATATAGGCCGCGAAAAACAGGATCACCGGCCCCATCTCAAGCGCGACTTTCACAAGCGGGTTTATTTCTTTTGTCTCGGCCATGGTCTCTCCTAACCTCCCATTTCCACTATCACAGCCCCCAGTGCAATCAATGCCATAAGCGCAATGCGGCGCGGGCCGACTGTTTCTTTGAGCGCCAGCCACCCGATAAGCGCCGCAAAGACGGTCGAGGTCTCACGCAGAACGGCCGCTTCGCCCACATTGCCAAGCCGTGTCGCCATCATGACCGAGCCAAAGCTCGCGATGGCCACAAACGCCCCGATGAGGCCCCGCTGCATCAGCGGGCCAATGTCGGGCGGGTTGGTCATGGAGCGATAGCGCGCATAGGCCAGGCAGGGAAAGAACACCCCGTCGATAAAGAAAAACCACGCCAGAAAGGTGAACGGGTTGGCGGTGGCGCGGATGCCGTAGGCATCCCATGTGGTGTAGAGCGCGACGAACAGCCCCGTGATAACCGCCAGACCAAGGGCCGCGTTGAGCGTATCGCGCTCGGCGGTCACATGGCGCAGGTTGTAGACGGCAAGGCCGTATATTCCCAAAAGGAGTGTCCCCACCCCTGCCCACTGAATGAGCGTGAAACGCTCACCAAAGAGAAAATACGCACCAATGACCGTAAAAAGCGGCCCTGTCCCGCGCACCACAGGGTAGACCACGGTGAACGCCCCCTTGGAGTAGGCCCAGCTTTGCATGAGCTTATAGCCCACATGAATGACGAAAACGGCCAAAAAGATCGGCCACATATGCGCCTCGGGCCACGGCACAACAAAGAGCGCAAAGGGTGCGGCCATGACGGCATAGCAAAAATCGATCGCCCCGCGCGTGAGCCAGGGGTCATGCCGCCCTTTTTGCAGCGCGCCAAAGACCGCGTGTAGAAAAGCGGCCGAGAGCGCAAGAAGCAGCGCGAGCCGATGGCCCGCCTCTGTGCCCTCAAGCGAGATCAGCCAATCACTCAAGCGTCACACTGGGGGCCAGCCCCCAGACCCCCGGGATATTTAGGGCAAAAAGAAAGAGCATGGTGTTCAGTCCGCCTCAAGCCCTGTGAGGGCGGCCGCGAACTCTTCCGGATCAAACGGAGCGAGATCGTCGAGCTGTTCGCCAACACCGATGGCATGGATCGGCAGCCCGAACTTGTCGGCCAGCGCGACAAGCACACCGCCTTTGGCGGTGCCATCGAGCTTGGTCATGACAAGGCCTGTGACATCGGCCAGCTCCTGGAATGTTTTGACCTGAGACACCGCATTCTGGCCTGTTGTGGCATCCAGCACCAGAAGGGTGTTGTGTGGCGCGCTTGGGTCTTTCTTGCGGATCACACGCACGATCTTGGCCAGCTCTTCCATCAGGTCGGCGCGGTTTTGCAAGCGGCCTGCTGTGTCGATCATCAGAAGATCGGCGCCATCGGCTTCGGCCTTGGTCATTGCATCAAAGGCGAGACTGGCAGGGTCGGAGCCTTCCGGGGCNGTGAGAACAGGCACGCCAGCCCGCTCGCCCCAGACTTGAAGTTGCTCGACAGCCGCGGCGCGAAACGTGTCGCCTGCGGCGATCACCACGTTTTTGCCTGCGGCCTTGAACTGGCTTGCAAGCTTGCCAATGGTGGTTGTCTTGCCAGAGCCGTTTACACCGACAACAAGCACAACCTGTGGCGTCTTGGCGTAGAGCGGCATGGGCTTGGCAACCTCGCCCATGATCCGCGCGATTTCTTGCGCCAGTATTTGCTTGATCTCACGGGTTGAAAGCTTGGTGCCAAAGCGGCCTTCAGCCATATTCGCGGTGACGCGCAGGGCGGTATCAACCCCCATGTCAGATGCGATGAGCAGCTCTTCGAGTTGCTCCAGCATGTCGTCATCCAGCACCCGCCGCACGACTGTCTCGCTTTCGGCGCGCCCCAGCAGGCGGTCAAAAAGCCCGGCTTTTTTGGGCTGCTTGGCTGCTGGTTTGGCTGCAGGTGCCACGGGGGCGACACTTGGCTCAGGCTCAGGCTCAGGCTCAGGCTCAGGCTCAGGCTCAGGCTCAGGCTCAGGCTCAGGCTCAGGCTCAGGCTCAGGCTCAGGAAGGACGGCCGATTCTGGCTCTTCTGCAAGCCCCACTTCGGCAGCTGTGTCTGGCTCCGATACCGGCTTGGGCTCTCTGTCAGCCACGCGCTCTGCCTGAGGCGTCAGAGCCTCAACGGCCTCGACCTCACCGCCGTCACTGACGATGGCGTCCAACCCCTCTTCGAGCTTGGAGGAAGACTTGAAAAGCTTGTCTTTGAGTTTTTTGAAAAACGCCATGCTCGCCCCAGAGGTTTGTTGTAAGCTCACATGTAACCCGCTACCCCAGAAGTGAAAAGAGGCTGTGCGACAGTTGCCGTTTTCCACGTCAGACAAAATTGGGCAAAGCTGGTTGGTATAGATGAGTGTGATGAAAGTTTACTTGAGTATATTTGCCGTTTTCTGTCTGGCCCTGCCTGCTTGGGCCGAGCCACCAGACCGCACCTGCACAACCACCAAATGGGGCCAGCAGGAATGTATCCGCTGGGAGCACTTTGTGCATGACACCTGCCAGCTGATTGACACCATCACAGCGCGGCACGGTTTGGACCCTGGCTTTTTCACACGTCTGATTTGGCAGGAAAGCCGTTTTGATCCTTTTGCAAAGAGTCATGCCAACGCCATGGGTATTGCGCAGTTTATCCGCTCCACCGCTGATCTGCGCGGGCTTGCCGACCCCTACAATCCGGCCGATGCCTTGGAGCATTCGGCCCAGTATCTGGCAGACATGGCCCAACGCTACGGCAATGTCGGGCTGGCCGCTGTGGGCTATAACGGGGGCGAGCGGCGCGCAGAAGGGCTGATTGCGGGCACAGACGGCCTGGCGCAGGAAACGGTCGATTATGTGCGCATCATCACAGGTGCAGGGCATGAAACATGGGTACAAGAGCCCCCCCAAGAGCTTGACCTGAGGCTCTCCAAAACAGAGAGCTTTACCGCCGCCTGCCACGTCTTGGCCAAAGAGCGCCGCCTCTCGCCACCGCCAAAGACGGAGCCAAACCTGAAGCCTTGGGGTGTCCAGCTCGCCTTTGGAACCAGCAAGTCTGCAGCACAGGCAAAATATGAAGCGCGCACAGCGCAGTGCCGCGCGCACTTAACGGGCGAAACTGCCGACTACATTTTTGAAAAAAGCCGCGCCAGCCGCAAAAACGGCTACTACTTTGCCCGCATTGGCCGCGACACGCGCCAGAGCGCATGGGCCTTTTGTAACACGCTGAAAGCGTTGGGCTGTCTCTGTGCGGTCTACCGCAACAGAGGCTAGACCGCGCCCGTAAAGCCGATGAGCAAAAGCGCAAGCGCCGACCAATATGTGGCCCACACAACATAAGGCAAGCCACGGCGCAGCTTGTGCCCCCTTGGCAGCACAAACATCTCTTGGGCCAGCGCAAAATCAGACAGAATGAGCAAAAGCGCAGCAGGCAAAACCAGCGCGAGGCCGCCAACTGGCGGCAACACCATTGCCATGACCCCCATCAAGACGATCACAGGCACATAAAAGAGCGCCGCCCACCGCACAGCGCCTGCAGTCTTGAAGAGCAGATAGAGCATGATCAGCCCCAAAAGTACCAACGCCGCCACAAGCGGCCAACCATCAGAGATGCGCGCAAAGTCAGCACTGGGCTGAAGAAAGAAGAGCGCCGCGAAGGACAGGTGGCCAAAGGCAAACGCCCCGATGCCTGAAAAAAGCTCTTCTGTGCTGTCTTCTTTTGCGGCGCTGCGCGACAAAAAGAAATCCCCCACAGCGCAAGCCGTCAGGCCAACAGCAAGAAGCAGCATATCCGAGAGCTTGAACGCAACAGCCGCCAAAAAGGCGACCGAAAGTGTCTTCACGACAGACTTGAGCCAAGACGCCCCGGGACGCGCGCAGATGGCCAGATAGCTTGCCGCACAAAAGGCCGCGGCCAGAAACAGAAGCGTCGCATCATTGGGCCAGCCGAACATCAGATCTCCTCGGGGAAGTGCTTTATCGCCATCCTTATCGGGTTTGGTGCGGCTTGTCCAAGCCCGCAGATAGAGGCATCAACCATGGCGGTCGAAAGCTCTTCCAGCAGTGCTGTGTCCCATTTGTCGGCTTGCATCAGCTTGACGGCTTTTTCACAACCAACC
>P_2C_Liq_1_UnCtyDRAFT_1000060_pt1 | contig 40711 bp, 37 predicted proteins | sample Pon2CUnioCityCA_2_FD_10234 | JGI IMG/M metagenome (IMG submission 10234) | reverse complement strand
CTACTAATTTTGAAGCAGATGAGCATTTCCTACAAGAAGATATTACAACTGTGGGAACAGTTACTGCCGGAAATGTAGATGCAATTCTACCTTCTAACTTAATATCTAGTTCATTACAATTTAATAATTTAACCTCTCCTTTTACCGGTTCATTTACCGGTTCTTTTGTAGGAGATGGATCTGGTTTAACCGGAGTAGAAGCTGATTCTGTAGCATTTGACGACATAACCGGCAAACCAACATTAGTATCAAGTTCTGCTCAAATAGATCATGATCAAACTACTAATTTTGAAGCAAATGAGCATTTTACTCAAGCTGATATAACAGAAGTAGGAATAGTAACAACCGGAAATGTAGATGCAATACTACCATCTAACTTAATATCTAGTTCATTACAATTTAATAATTTAACCTCTCCTTTTACCGGTTCATTTACCGGTTCTTTTGTAGGAGATGGATCTGGTTTAACCGGAGTAGGATCAGTAAATAGTATAGAAACAACTGCTCCACTAACAGGAGGACCGATTACAGAGACAGGTACAATTGGTATAACACAAGCAACAACTTCAACAGATGGGTACCTTTCTTCAACTGATTGGGATACTTTTAATGATAAAACAACTTGTACAGGAACTGTAACTAGTGTCACTAGCGGGGATGTTAACACTATTACTATTGGAGGTACTTCAACAGATCCAACAGTAGCAGCTAATACAGCAGCAATATTAGACGGAGGAACTAATTTAGCTACCGGTGATCAAATTTACGATCATGTTACAACCCGTATTAATGGATTAACAGATTGTATAGGGACTGTAACTAATGTCACTGCAGGGGATGGAATGACTCAAACCGGGACCAGTACAGATAACACAACTTTAAATGTTATTGGAGGAACAGCTATTACTGTTAATGCAGATAATATTGAAGTTACTGAAGCATGTAACACAGCCTGGAATGCAAAAACAGATTGTATAGGTACAGTAACAGGAACAGGTACCAGTAACCAAATTGCAACATGGAATACAACTTCAGAATTAGATGGAAGTTCTAATTTGACTTTTGATGGCAGTAATTTATACGTTGGCGGTACTTTAGAAATTAGTTCTAACAAAATATCCAACAATCTAAAACTTATCTCTACCGACACAACAACTGCAGGTGCTCCTGATCTTGTTCTATTTGCTGATGCAGCAACACAAGACGGAGATACTTTAGGTACTTTACTATTTCAAGGTAAAAATGGTATGTTTCCATTTTCTCCATCTCCTTTGAGTTATGTAGGTTTCTTTGCTCATATGGCTGACACAAGTAGTAACCATTCTATTTTAGCATTAACAATGCATAAAGGTAATGGATCAGGTGCTCAGAATACAGCAATGAATTTCTCTTTAATAGGAGCTGATAATTCAGCTGAAGGTGCATTACATATAAACCCTCCATCAGGTTATGATTTTCCAACACATAACTTAGAAGTAAATGGTACAACTAAGCTAGCAGGTAGTACAACAATTGGTATAAGCCATACAAATAACGGAACATATTCCTTTATAGGAGGAGGAGTTTGTAATACTGTAGAAAGTAAATACGACAGTATATTAGGAGGAGATTGTAACAGTATAATAAATACATTAACCGGGTATACAAATGTTGGTCGTAGCTCTATAATAGGAGGGTATAATAATGTAATAGACGGTACAAGAGGTCAGAATTTTATAGCAGGTGGTTATAATAACATAATATCTGGGTCGGTTTGCGGTTTTGATAATTATGCTAACGTTATTTTAGGACGTAGTAGTTTAATTGATGCTTGTGATAGAAATTCAATCACTGGAGGAGGAAGTAATATAATATCCGGATCTATTAGTAATTCAAATATTGCTGGCGGTGTTTCAAATTGTATCACCGGTGCGACTTCAACAGTAGGTGGTGGAGCAGGAAATAATGTTTTGAGTTCTCGTTCTGTTATTGCAGGAGGGTCAACAAATGTAATTACAAATAGTTATTCAACTATTGGAGGAGGTACTCTAAACACTATAGAAAGCACACGTTCAGGTATATTAGGCGGTACATCTAACTGTATTACACATTCTGATTCTTTTGCTATTGGATCAAACCTAACATCTTCAGCTGCTTGTACTACATTTATGAATAATCTAGATGTGGAAGGTATAGTATCAGGTTCAATATTTAGCGGTTCTTTCGTTGGAGATGGTTCAGGATTAACAGGCATTAGTGGAGGTGGTGGAACAATAGATGGTTCAGGTACGGCTAATTATATTACCAAATGGACTGATTCAGATACTATAACTGATTCTGTAATATTTGAAAATACAAATAAAATAGGTATTGGAACTGATGACCCGCAAGCTACTCTAGAAGTAGACGGTACTCTTAAAGCTACTACCGGTACTTTTGAGATAAGTAATGCCTTAACTCAATATGCAGGATTATTTTTAGACCAGCAAGATACAGGAGACATAACAACTACGTATAAAGCCGGTTCTGTTATAGCTACGATGGGTATAGATAACTCAGATAGTGATAAATTTAAAATTGCATCTGGCACAACCTTAGGTACTTCCGACAGATTCTCAATGTTACTCTCTACTGGTGCTACAACTTTTAACAATACCGTAACAGCTACTAACTTTATTCTATCTTCAGATGAAAGGTTAAAAGAAAATGTTTTGCCTCTAAATAATAGTACTATTAATGCTAAATGGAAGTCTTTTAATATTATTGGAGATGATAGTTATAGAACGGGTGTAATTGCTCAAGAATTAGAAATACAACATCCAGAATTCGTAGAAACGAATGATCAAGGATATAAATCAGTAAAGTATATAGATTTATTAATTGCTAAGATTGCTGAGTTAGAAAATAGAATTAAAGAATTAGAAAAATAATGGCAGTACCAAACACAAACGATTTTAAATTACAGGATGTGGTAGATGAAATAAATCCTACTACAGATGATTTAGTTGACTGTTTTGCTGATGCTGATTCTAATGAGTTTGATCCGTACTACGAAGGCAGTAAAGACCGATTATCAAATTTCAGGAACTACGGATTTAGTGAATTCGAAAGTAACCCTAATTGGGAGCTTAGTTGTATGTCTTTGAGCGGTAATACTAAAATAATTGATGTATTCGGTACCGGATTAGATAACAGCCCTGTAGGTTATGAAGATCGTCTACACTTCTCAAGTAACATTGGTGCATTTTTTAATTCTTCGGGAACTAAGTTAATGTTTGTAGGACTAAGAATAAATACTAATACAGGTATAGGTGATGATGAGTCTTATATAAATTTACTAGAATATAATTTATCAACTCCTTACGATATAGATACCATTACTTTCGCTAACCACGAGGAAATATCAACTTTAAATGGAGATGGACAAACTACTATACATGGTAGAGCTACAATATCAAAAGATAATACAAAAGTATACGTAACACTACACACAGATCCAGCACCAGCACCATATGCTTCCGGTCTAGCGTTAAGTACTGTAGTAGAAATAATACTTACAGGTGAATGTGAACTACCAGTTTCATATGTAAACGACACTTCTGACGCTCATAGTGACTCCTTGGGTGAGAAATACAAATACTTATTTAGAAGTAAGTTTTCTAATACGAAATACTTTGGTAACCAAACCACCCCTGCAGATACTATTTACTTCAAAGATACGCTCACTGATAGTTTTTCTGAAGCAATTACTAACTTTGGATCATTCACCTCGGCAGGCAGTATAAGAGAACATATAGTTGGTACAATAGGAGATAATGATCAATACATACTGGGTTACGACTTTTTTGCGCAAGATATTAAACAGTACCGTAAAATAAATAATTCCTTCGCACATGAAGACACTAGAGCTTTTACCTACGACTTTTCTGCACTCAACGGAGATGTTACAGTACCTCTACATAGCATTATCCAAAGCGATAAGCTGGATAAAATTGTATTTTTTTACCTACACTTTGAAACTAGCTTTCAACCTACCGCACAAAGCCTCTATAAGATACACTTAATAGAGTATAATACTAACTTCTTTAGCTGTGGATTAACATCTTTTACTGGTGGCCCGGTTTACAGTACTTCTACTCTTGCCTGTTCTAACAGCCACACTAGCAATACATATTACCACTATGGAACAGGAGCAATTCCTAACATAGGAGATAAAGTATATAATAGTCAAAATATTACAGATGTAATACAGAGTGGTAATATTAAGTATGGAAGTAACGATTACCTAACAATAAGCGGTGGAGTTGTTACAGCAAAAGATGTTTGCTCTCTAACTGCAGCCACAGGGTTTTACAGTAATTTAGGTACTGGATTTGGTGGTTCATTATATAATGTAACTGTACAACCAGACGGTAAAATATTAGTGGGAGGTCAATTTACAACACTTAACGGAAATACCAGAAATAGACTTGTTAGGTTAAATTCTGATGGGACAGAAGACACTAGTTTCTATACTAATTTAGGAGGTGGGTTTAATAATATTGTTCAGAGTATAGAAATACAATCTGATGGTAAAATATTAGTGGGAGGTTTTTTTGACAATTTTAATGGAAACACTAGAAACAGAGTAGTAAGATTAAATTCTAATGGAACTGAAGATACTAGTTTCTATACTAATTTAGGAACTGGATTTAGTAGTAACGTACATAACATAACTATACAAACAGACGGTAAAATATTAGTGGGAGGTTCATTTCGATCATTTAACGGAAATACTAGAAATAGCCTAGTAAGATTAAATTCTAATGGAACTGAAGATACTTCGTTTTGCAATAACTTAGGAACTGCATTTGATGGTAATACCGGACAACCAGGTTACAGTGGAATCACTGTTTACTCAATATATGTACAACCAGACGGTAAAATACTAGTGGGAGGTGCATTTAGTGCATATAACGGAAATATTAGAAATAGCCTAATAAGATTAAATTCTAATGGAACTGAAGATAATTCGTTTTACAGTAAATTAGGTTTTGGATTTAATGATTTAGTTAATTCAGTATATGTACAACCAGACGGTAAAATACTAGTGGGAGGTGATTTTTTTTACTATTTTAATGGAAACATTAGACAAGGCCTAGTAAGATTAAATTCTAATGGAACTGATGATACTTCGTTTTGCAGTAACTTAGGAACTGGATTTAATAATGATGAAGTTTTCTCAGTATATGTACAACCAGATGGTAAAATACTAGTGGGAGGTTCATTTACAGCACTTAACGGAAGTACTAGAAATAAACTAGTAAGATTAAATTCTAATGGAACAGAAGATACTTCGTTTTACAGTAACTTAGGTACTGGATTTGAAAGTACTTTCTCAACTATTCGCTCAGTATATGTACAATCTGATGGTAAAATTCTAGTAGGAGGTGCATTTATAACATTTAACGGAAATACTAGAAATAGACTTGTTAGATTAAATTCTGACGGAACAGAAAATAATTAATATAGTTATATTCAAATTAACAGAATAATTTATATAAATAGACTAAACAAAATACAGTTAGATATCTCAGTTGTCTATATAATTTAAATTTCTTATATTACTATACAATCTACATAAACATGACAGTTATATTTCACATTGAAGGAGGATTAGGTAAACATATAATGGCTACTGCACTCCTAAAAGTTATTAAAAAACATCACCCAAAAGATGAAATACATGTAGTTTGTGCATACCCGGATGTATTCAAACATAATCCTGCAGCTTTTCAAGTACATCAAAACGGACAGCATGGAGCTTTTTACAAAAATCATATAAAAGGTAGAGAAAGTAAAACTAAAATATACTTTGCCGATCCATACACCCAATCTGATTATATCCTAGAACAGGATCATTTATTTAATATATGGGCAAATCAATGGGGGATGAAATATGAAGGTGAAACACCTCAAATATACCTCACTAAATCAGAGATAGATTATTTTAAACCATTCTATCAAACTGAAAAACCAATACTGGCTATTCAACCAAATGGCGGTCCGGCTAATTTAGGATATAATTATTCCTGGACTAGAGATATACCGGAACCGGTCGTCTTAAAAGTAATAGAAGAATTTAAAGCTACTCATACTATAGTACATATAAAAAGAGAAGATCAAAAAAAATACCCGGATACATTACAAGCTTTGGATGGATTTCGAAGCATAGCAATTCTTCTACAGCTATCAGATAAGAGATTACTAATAGATTCTTTCGCACAGCATTTAGCAGCTACTTCTAATTTGTCATCTACAGTATGTTGGGTTACTACCAAACCAGAGGTATTTGGTTATGAAATGCATACTAATATTAAAGCAAATGATTTTACTCTTAAAGTAGATTTCCCTAATAATCTTTACCAGCCATTTGCATTATCTCAAGATATCACATCATGTCCTTACCAAAAATTAGAGGATATATTTGATGTAAATAAAATTATTAAATCATTAAAATAATGACTGACCCAGTTTGGACATATAATAGCCTTCCAGTATACACAATAGAAAATATGCCGGAAAATACATACGGATTTATCTACGAAGTAACTCACATACCTACAGGCAAAAAGTACATAGGTAAAAAAGTACTCTATTTTGAAAGAAATAAGAAATTAGGTAAACGAGAACTACAGGCTTTAAAGGAAGAGAGAAAAGCAAAAGGAATAGGAGGTAGAACACCACTGAAAAAGAAAGTAGTAACTGAATCGGACTGGAAAACCTATTACGGTTCTCAGAAAGAAATCCTTAAGCTAGTTAAAGAAGGAAAGGATGGAGATTTTAAAAGAACTATTCTCCAATACGTTCCTAGTAAAAAGCAACTTACCTATTATGAATGTAAATACCTATTTATAAAAGAGGTGTTAGAGAATCGTGACAATTATATAAACGATAATATACTCGGTAAATTTTACAGAAAAGATTTTTTTGATGATAAAAATTAAACAACTACTTACAACACCGTCTTTAGAATACCATATCAAGCATGGACTCTCATTACATGAGAATGTCTACCGTTATTCTAGCGATAGCTTTGTTAACTTATTTAATGAAGCAAGACAGGCTCTTAGAGACGGTCAAATAGAATTAAATTCACAAGACTTACATTTACTTTCTACCACAGATATTGGCGAGTATGGAGTGTACGAAGAAAAGAAAGTACCACTTGACCTTCCTATGGTAAATGAAGCGGAATACCAAGGTAAGGATGTCGATTTAAACAAACCTAAAAGAGGAGGTTCTAAGAAATTCTACGTATATGTTCGAGATCCAAAAACAAAGAATATAAAAAAGGTTAGTTTTGGAGCAAAAGACGGAGGTGGAAATCTTGCAGTAAAATTAAAAGATCCAAAAAGACGAAAAGCATTTGCAGATAGACATAACTGTAAAAACAAAAAAGATAAGACATCACCCGGATACTGGTCTTGTAGAGTTGGTAGATACTGGAAGTCATTAGGAGGTTCAAAGAATTATGGAGGATACTGGTAGACCATATCAAGAAGAAGGTGAGATAAGATACTTCAGTAGTACATTAACAGAAGATGATCTAGTATGGCATAAAGATAGAGAAGATAGAATAGTAGAGGTTCTAGAAAGTACAGATTGGCAGTTTCAATTCGACAATAATATCCCTCAGCAACTCAATTCTAGACTATTTATACCAAAGGAGACATATCATCGAATTATAAAAGGTACAGGAGATCTCAAAATTAAAGTAACTAAATTATGAAATTAGCAAATATATTATTAGAGGGTTGGAAGCCTCAAGTAAAAGTAATTAACGGAGAAAAAACTGTTAGTAAATTTACAGGGGAGTCTGATAATCTACAGGATTTTTTAAAAGCTATAGATAGATTACCAGATAGTATTGAGAGCATCAAAGTACCTATCAACACAGCATTACAAGTTACCGATAAGGATTTAAAAGTAATAACTCCATCTGGTGAATGGAAGCAAGAAGTAAAGCAGAGTGTAATTGACTTAGTTAACCAGTATGAACAGGAAGGACAGGCTGTAGATAAATTTAATTTAAATACATTCGGACTTATAACTAAACCAACCGATAAATTTTACATCCAACTTTGGACAAGTAAAAGCAGCGAATTCTCTAAGGCAATGTCGTCTGGGGAGTACGGATCGTTAGATTAATTAAAAAATGAAACTAACCAGAATTCTTATAGGAGAAATATTAGAATCTAACCCAGGCTTTGAAAGAGAGATAGACAAGCTTAAAGATAAAGGAGCCACATACATAGATTCAGGAGACTACGGTTCAGTTTACCTACTAAACGGAAAAGCTGTTAAAGTTACAACTGATGAAGTAGAATTAGAACATGCTGAAAAATTAAAAGGTAAGAAGACTAATAATTTCGTTTATATCTACGACGTAGAAGTTATTAACCCAAAATTAGGAATAATAACTATGGATATTATGGGAAAATTCAAAGGTGAAATACCAGAAGAATTCCTTCATAATCTTGAAAAAGAAGCTAAATCACTAGGAATAGATCCAGAAGAACTAGATATCAGACCAGATAACTTCATGGTACATCCAAAATCAGGTAATTTAAAAATGACTGATGTATAGTTGTTTTTATTAAGAATAGTTCATATATTAGTTTTTTAAAGACTAATAATGGAATATAATTTCTTACTAGGTTCACTAGAAAACATATTAGGTAAGAGTGGGAAAAGAGCTAGAGATAACTACGCTTTTACTTGTCCTTTCTGTAATCATCGAAAGCCGAAATTAGAAATTAATATGGCTACCAACGATGAAGGTAAGAATTTCTGGGAATGTTGGGTTTGTAAAACCCGAGGACAGTCTATATATTCATTACTCAAACAACTCAATATACCTAAAGGAGAGGCTCAAGAAGTACTCAAGTATATTAAAAAAGGTAAGAAATTCGAATACTCAAAAGAGGATATAGTAGAATTACCTAAAGAATTTCAACCCCTATACACAGCATCAACTACATCTATTATAGCTAATAAAGTTAGAAAATACTTATATGACAGAGGACTTAGCGACAATGATTTTATTAAATACAATATTGGATACACCACAAATGGAAACTACGGTGGACGAATCATTATTCCTAGTTATTCTGGATCCAATAGGCTCAACTATTTTGTTGGAAGAACTTACGAGGGAGCTTACTTTAAATATAAAAACCCGGAATCTTCTAAAGACATAGTATTCTTTGAGAACTTAATAAACTGGGATAAACCAATTATACTTTGTGAAGGAGCTTTCGATGCAATGGCAATCAAAAGGAATGCTGTTCCTATATTAGGAAAAAGCTTATCTCCTGCACTTATGAAAAGAATACTTACAGCACAATCAGAAGATATTTATGTAGCTTTAGATGAAGATGCATTAAAAGATGCATTACAGATAGCAGAAAATTTATTAAACCTAGGTAAAAGAGTCTTCCTAGTAGATTTAAAGAAAAAAGACCCTAGTGAGATGGGATTTAAAGCCTTTACTCAACTTATACAAACAGCAAAACAGTTAGACTTAACAGGACTAATGATGCACAAATTGAATTAACCTATGATAAGACAAGGTACAAATTTATTAAAAGAACACTCTAATAAAAGATTAGAATTTAAACCTGAATTAAAACAAGTAAATTTCTTAGACCGTAGAGTATATAAAAGAGATGAAGATGTGTATTACCCATCCGTAACATCTATACTACAATATATGCCTAAAAATAAATTTTTTGATAACTGGCTTAAAGATGTAGGACATAATGCTGATTTAATATTAGCAAAAGCAGGTAAAGAAGGTACTCAAGTACATGAAGCAGCAGAAGCATTAGTTAAAGGAGAAGAAGTAAGTTGGATAGATGATTACGGTAAAGCTAAATACTCTCAATTTGTATGGGAGATGATCTTAAAATTCCACGACTTCTGGACAACACATAAACCTGAATTAATTACAGCTGAAGAATTTACATACTCAGATAAACATAAGTATGCAGGTACAGCAGATTTAGTTGTGAGAATGGATGGTGAGATATGGCTTTTAGATTTAAAGACTTCTAATTCCCTACACAGAGCTTATGATATGCAATTAGCAGCGTATGCAAAATCAATAGAAGAAGCTAAAGGAATCAAAATTGATAGAACAGGGATAATTTGGTTAAAAGCATCGACAAGAACAAATTCAACTAAAAAAGGAGTATACCAAGGAAAAGGATGGCAGATTAAAGTTATAGATGAAATTGAAAAGAACTTTGATTTATTTATGACAGTTTATAAGTTGTATAAATTAGATAACCCGACCGTAAAACCTATCTATAAAGAATACCCTACTACCCTAAAGATTTGATAGGTAAAAATACATACCTATTTATTTTATATATAAGTTGCTTATTTAAGTAAGTATTCGTATATTTAGGTACAAAATAAATAAATCATGGGAGGAAACATCTTCAATTCAACTAATTCAATTAAAAGAGAACATATAAAACCAACTATGTTGGAGTTCTTAAAACAATTCAAACAAATATTTCCTAAAGCAGAACCATTCTTTAGAGAGATGAAAACACTAGGCTCGGTAGGAAAAAAAGACTATTCAGGAGATATTGACTTAGCTTTATCAGGAAAATCGTTTGATAACATAGAGGATTGGGGTTTAGATAAGGAGTATGTTACTAAATTATTCGATGGATTTAAGAAAAGAGCCAGAACATCTACAGATGATCAGTTAATGAAAAGAGCTGTAATAGTAGCTATAGCTCAAAAAATAGAATCATCAAATTCAGAGATACTAGTAGATATTAAAGGATCAGGATCCGGAGCTTTATTTTTAGCTTTTCCACAGTATGACGAAAACAACGAAACATTAGGAGATAATGTACAAATAGATATTAACGTTGGTGATGTAGATTGGTTAGAATTTGCTTACTACTCTTCTTCATATTCTGGTAATGTGAAAGGATTACATAGAACACAATTAATGCTTGCTATGTTCTCCAATAAAGGGTATACTTTTTCTCATAACTATGGTGTGAAAGATAAAGCTACTCAGGAAATAGTTGCTAAAAATCCTCAACAAGCAATAGACCTTTTAAATAAGGAATACGATATTAATTTAGACAGAGCATCAATATCTGATTACTTCCAACTTATAGAAGCATTAGAAAAAGGACTTTCACCAGACGATTTAAATGAAATACTTGATATCTACATAAAGATATTAGATAGGACCAGAGCTGATATACCTGAAGATTTACAGAGTTATTGGATTAATAATCAGAGTAGATTACAGCTTAAAGGTAAATTCCTTCCAGATAATTCAAATTTAACTAAATACAAAACAACCTAATATGTCAGGAGTAGCAGGAGGTAATAGAATACAAAAAGCAGATGTTCAAAAGACATTTGATAAATACGTAAAAGATATATTAGAAAAAATCCCTGGATTTAAAAAAGCATCTCTCTCAGGATCTGTTAAAGTAGGAGCGAAAGCTGATTATGGAGATTTAGATTTAGTTACTTGGTTTGAAGGTGATGATAAGAGAGAAGTCAAACAGAGAATAATTAAACTAGCAAAATCACAACCTGATAGTGTAATAGTTCCTTTTAAAAGTGAAAAATATGCAGGTAGGAAATATTATAATTCTGGAGAGATAATTACTGTGTTATTTCCAATAGTAGGGAAGCAAGATGAGTATATACAGGTAGATAATATAATATCGTTAACAGAAGAAGAACATGGATTTAAAAACAATTTCTTAGATCTACCAGCAGAAAAGCAAGGATTAATATTAGGATTAGCTAAAGTAATAACTCTAGAGGAAAACCCACAAAACATATTTAAAAGATTAAATATCTCAGACGTAACACCTTTAGGTGAGAATGAGGAATATGAATTTAATTTAAGTTCTGCTAAATTAACCCTTAGAAAAGTTAAATTAGACAACTTTAGAGAGGTAGCTCGTCAAGAATTATGGAGTACGACTAATTGGGGATTGATTAAACAATTATTTGTAAATTATAATATAGACGGTTCTTTTGAGGATCTGTTAAAAGATATCAAATCTAAATTAAAAAACCAGAGATCAAGAAATAGAATCAAAGGAATATTTAATAGCATGGTATCTGTTAAATCAGGAGAAGTAGGTACTGCTAAAGGAGCAGGAAAAGAGAAAGCGTTAAATGCTGTCAATTCACTACTAGAACAAGAACAAGGAGAAGTAGTTTCTCTATATGGAGGAGGATTTAAACCCCCTCATAAAGCACATTTTAATAACGCAAAATTCTTAGCTGATAAATCAGATAAATTAGTTATTTTTATAGGTCCAAAAATAAGAGAAGGAATTAGAATATCAGCTGATCAATCTAAAGCAATTTGGGAAATATACAGAAAGTATATAAATATTCCTGTAGAATTAGTAATTTCAAAAGTGACTCCTATCAGAGATATTTACGAATTTGCTGACAACAATGCTGAATTATACAGCAAGATTATTACAGGTGCTCTTCCTGAAGAAATGAAAAGATTTGCTTATTTTGTAAAAAATAAAGATAACTACCCTAATTTAGAAATACAAGAATTACCTAGAATAGGAGATGAGGATAACAAATTTTCTGCTACTTCGATAAGGAATTCTATGAACTATCTTAGAAAAGGAGAGTGGATTCCTAAAGAAATTTCTAATGAAGATAGGAAGACAATAGTAGGATTAGCTATGCAGAATAGTCCTAGTGAAAAGGAAATACAAATGCAAGAAGCCTTAGAACAAACATTAGATGAGTTATTCACTTCAGAAAACGAAACCGAAAAACAAAATAAAAACGAAGGATCTTCCGGTACTGCAATAGCACCTCAAGGAGCGATAAGATCTGATGATAGAGCAAAATTAGTAGGAGTATACGGAAGGATAAAAAATGTAATAGGAGACAACTACTATGACATCCAGTTTAATGGAGATCATATAATTGTTAAAAATAAAGAAGAAGGAAAACAAAATTCTTTTGATTATACACCTTATATGGCATCTATATTAGAGTATATGATTGATGAGGGTATGAAAATACTACCGTTACCTGAAGTCAAAATTAAACGAGATTTAGTAGAGTCTAGTAACTTTTTTGGTAAAACAGCGTACTATGATCCAAACAATAAAGAAGTCGTATTATATGTTGAAGGTAGGCATCCTAAAGATGTAATGAGATCATTCACACATGAAATGATTCACCATAAACAAAACCTAGAAGGTAGATTAGGGAATATAGCCACTACAAATACCAATGAGGATAACAACTTAATGGAGATAGAAAAAGAAGCTTATTTAGAAGGTAATATGACTTTCCGTAATTGGGAAGATTCACAAAAAAATGTTGGTAGTTAGGGTAAATTTTCTTATATTTAGGTATAAATAAAAAGGTTATGGACTTAAGTAAGGTAAAGAAAATAGTAGAAGAAATACTACCTAAAGTAGTTGACAAGTACGGTTTTAGTAAATTTGCGGAATGTACACCTTATGTGGAATACGAAAGAATGACACACGGAGATACACCTCATGCAGAGTATGATAATATAACTAATAGTATAATTATCTACTACCCTAAAATGAGAAGTAAGAAGCAAATAATACAGACTTTAATCCATGAGTATCAACACTACCTCCAGTCACCATCATGGATGACTAGGTATTATAGAATGGGTTATAGGTATGATAACCACCCTTACGAGATAGCGGCATACAACGAAGAAGTAAACTGGAATAAGATATGAATAAGAGTATAGTAGATTTATTAGAAGCCTATCCGATACCGGAACAAAAAGAGAAACCGCCATATAAGTTATACTGTGATATGGATGGAGTATTGACAGATTTTCAAAGAAGATTTGAACACTACTCAGGAATGCAACCTAAAGAGTATGAGGATAAGTACGGAATAGCAGGTTTTTGGAATTTAATAGATGTTGAAGTAGGTATTGAATTTTGGGCTAAAATGCCATGGATGCTAGAGGGAGAAAAATTATGGAATTTTATATCTCCATATAATCCAGATTTATTAACATCACCTTCTAAAGATAATAACTCTAGATTAGGTAAGAATACATGGGTTAAAGATCATTTAAATCCTCCACCTAAAACTATATTTGCTTACTCTAAAGATAAGCAGAGGTACGCTAATCCTAATGCAATCCTTATTGATGATAAGAAGTCTAACATACAGGAGTGGGCAGCAAAAGGAGGAATAGCAATTAGATGTAAAGATGGTAATGTAGATTACGTAATAGAGGAATTAAAAAAGTTAGGTTATGAGTAATGAATCACTATTAAAGAAGGAATTCAAACATGCAGATGTACAGAGAGTTAGGAACTTAGTAAATAAGGATTTCACCTCTAAAACAAAAGCTCAAACAGGATATAGGAAGGTAACTGGAAGATATAAAGAAGGAGATGTCTGGGAGGAAAATGGAAAGCAGTGGACGATAAAAGACGGTATTAAACAAAATGTCACTAAATTAGATGCCGCTAAAAAAGCAGTAAGGATACCTTTAAGATGTCCAAACTGCGGAGGACCTATGAAACACCATCTAGCTCAGAAGATGTATAAAATACACGGTTTTTGTTTCGACCCGTGTACTGTAGAGATGGAAGCAGATTTAAGAAAAGCTGGTTTATACGAAAAGTATGAAAAACGAATGATGCAAGGTAGCATGACAGCTTTTGCTACAGATATAGAACAATGGGTTTTAGATGCTGTAAATTCGCAAAATACCTTTGTAACAGAACAAGGAGATATAGAAGATTGGAAATCTAACTCTTCTGAGAAGAAGAAGCTTGCTGCTAACATAAAACAATACCTTACACATTTATCAGAACACGTAAAATAGAACTATTTATTAGTAAAACTATTTTAGAATGACTCAAAAGCAGATTTTAGAGACTGTATTAACGGAATTATCTTCTATTAAAAAACAGATGCCTAATGGTGAGCTCAAGCAAATGCAGAGGGATATGGAGAAAGCTACACAAGATCTATCTGATTTGAAATTTACTTTACTAAACCCAGATAATGGAGTTATAGTAAATACAAATAAAAATACAGATTTTAGAAAGAGCCTTCAGGCAGAAGAAAAAGAATTTCAATCTAAATTAATGGAATTAGAATCTCTAAAGTCATGGAAGAATGGTGTAGCAAAAGCACTGTGGATTATCTTTGCAACTTTAGCAGGATTAATAATTAGAGCTTTATCGCAAATTGCAGGTTCATAGTATGAAAAAAAGTGAACTAATAAATATAGTAAGAGAGGTTATCGACGAGAAAAAGAAAAGACCGGGTCTTTGGGCGAATATTAACGCTAAGAGAAAAAGAGGTGAAAAACCTTCACATGGAAACTCTAATGCCCATAAAGCAGCAGTAGCAGCAGGGAAGAAGATTAAAAAAGAAGCAGCTACTATCGCAGATAAACTAACAGTACTTAGTGTAATAGACGGTAATAGAAACATAGATAATGAACATCTACAAAAATTATTTGCAGATTCAATAGGTACATTTTACATATATACAAATGAAGAAGGAGAGTATGAAAATACTAAAAAGATTAGCAAACAAGATGCTTATAAGTATGTCGAGTATTATAATGCAAGACTAAAAGGAAATACAGATAAAGAAGAGAAACTAGGAGGTAAATTAGGAGTTCTTGGTATTGAATCCGAACTACAATTTAAAGTTGGTGAATTAACACCTGACTCTTCGGTATTTTCTACTAATGAGGGAGATCATAAACCAATGAATCCAGGTATACTAAAAGATAGGTTAGGTAAACTATCCTGTAGTAAAGTAAGAACAGCGAAAGGAAAACTAAAAGATAAGGGCACTACCTATGCTAAAGCTCTACAAAGGTACTTAAATTACCATTGTCAGTAAATATACATCATTACAATCTATTTATAATTAAGAAGAAAAACATATTCCATGATGACATATCAAGAAATCAAAGACCGTTTAACAAAATGTGAAGTAGCATTAACTCAGATTAGAGACGGAAATTACAATTCTGTATCAACACCGGATTTAGAAAAAGCTAAAGAAAAATTAGAGTTAATAAGAGAATCTCTAACTGAAAAATTAAGATTATTAAAAGAAGAAGATATGGGTGATGACGGGTATGTTGCAACAGATGATGAAGGTAAAGCAGAAGATTTAGCTAAAAAAGGAGTTAAAGTAAAATTAACTAATGAACAAGAAGGTATAGAATTTTCTGCTCAAGAGATGAAAGTAATTGCTAAAAAAGTAGGAGAAAGCTTAATCAAAGCATTAAGAGCAGCTGGTGATGAGATAGACACTATAAAAGCTCATGATTTCGATATAAATACTTTTGAAGTATATGTTAGATATAAGAATGATTTCGAAGATGAGTTTGTATTCGATGTAAGGGATGATAAATTACATCTAGTCGATTTTTCTTTTGATAAAGAGTTAGTTGATGTAGGAATTAAACCTTCAGGTGAAGCTATATTAAATGTAGATGTCTTAGCTAATGAGTTAACAAAGCATTTCAAAGCACTGAATGAACAAGAATATTCAAAAGATATAGAGGTAGGAGCAGACGAGTATGAAGAGTACGAAAAACTGAAACAAGATCTAAACAAACCTAAAGAAGCAAAAAAACAGGTTAACGAAGAAGATACACCTATCCAGAAGTACCTTAGGTTATTTGATATGTACAAAAAAGCTCCTAGTCATGATCAAGACAGATTAAGACCACAGTTACTTAAAGCTGCAAAAAAAATAGGTATAAAATTAGATTTAGGCGGTATCTCCGAAGCACCGGAAGGAATGTTCTATATTACAGTATCAATTAGAGATGCTAGGAAAGCAATAAATATATTAGACGACAGGTACAGAAAAGAAGTAACCTTTAATGGTTCAAACTCATATTACTTCAACTCAGAACAAACAGCATACGATGCATTAGAGGATTTCGGAGCTAACGATGTAGAAGTAGAAGATACTAACTTAGACTTATTTGCAGAGAATAATGAAGGAGTAAATAACGAAAAAGAAATCGTTGGACAGGAACTAGTCGACTACATAATGAAGAATTGGGATTGGTCAGAAGAAAAGACACTACAATTCCTTGCTGACAAACTCGGAAATAGACAAGCAGTAGATGAAACAGAAACTCCAGAAGGAGGACATGATCAAGGTGGAGATTTAGATGTAGGACATCAAGACGATGAACCAAATATGCTAAAAAAAGATCTTTACGACATCGCTACCTACGCAGCTAAGCTGTATAAACAATTAGATAAGTACGATAAGGTTGATGGAGAAGTAGATTTCCCACATTGGTGGCAAAAGAAAGTTACTTTAGCTAGACAATACATATCTTCAGCACAGCATTACTTAGAAGCAGAAGAAAAGCAACCTATGATAGATGCTCTAGCTCTTCAAGAAGGAAAGCAGACAGAAGCAGAACTAAAAGATAAGTGGAGAGAGTGGAATAAAAAGCACCCTAAAGATCAAATAGACTGGAATGAATATAGGGAAGAGCATGAAGATGAACTTATAAAAGAAGCTAACATAAATCCAGAAGTAACAAAATTAGTTAATAGATTTATAGGAGGATTAGCAAAAAGATACGACTACGATACACAATCAGCAGTTAATGCAATAATGATGGTACTAAGAAGTCAAAGTTGGGAAGGAATTAATGAAGACCATTCTAAAGACCCTAACGATAAATATATAGTACGTCCATGTAAGAATAAAAAGGAACCTTGGGCTGTATGGAAAGGAGAAAAGAGAGTTAAAGGATTTGCTGAAAAGAAAGATGCTAAAGCATTTGCAGATAAAAAAAATAAAAATGAAGTATTAAAAGAATATACAGATAATAGCTTTAAAGGATCAAAACTAATAGATGATGCTAATAGAAGAGAGCCAGATATGTTCGGTAAACAAGTATTTGCAGACCTACTACCTAAAGGAGTAGCTAGTGAAAACGATGCTTTCGAAGCATTAAAAGCACACGATAAGAGTCCTATTAAAGCTAGAATGGGTCAATATGCACCAATGTTTGTTCACGTTCAATATCACAATCTAGAACACGAAGGTGAAGAATACCAAATACATCAAACACAGTACTACAATAGTAACTTCAAAGACAAAGATCCAAGCTTTAACCCTAAAGTATCTAAAATTACTTTATTTAAAGATCCAGAAGGAGAAGATACTAATTTAGGTACTATACTTGTTAAAACAGACGAATACGTACAGGATTTAAGAAATCTACCTGGATTAGGGAAAAGAGTTAGCGAGGTAGTAAAAGAACAAAAAGCTACTTGTTGCGGTAAATGCGGTAGAGTTCACGTTAAAGGTACTAAATGCAAAAGACCTTTCCTAACTGGAAAAGATCACTGCAGAAATAACTAGAATATTATGAAAGTAAAAGAATTAAAAAAGCTTATTGAAGAAGCATATATACAAGTATTAAGAGAATCTGAGGAACCTAAACCTGAAGATCCAATCGGAGATGAAGAAGCAGGACCGGAGACAGTATTAGAAGATGCTACTGAAACAATGCTTGAAAAATTTCCAACATTAAAAGCCACTCTTATCAAATTAATGACAAGAGACTTTAATGAATTTGTAGATACAATTGATTGGGTATCACCTAAACCTACCACATTCAGAATCAATTTAGTTAATGGACAAGATTTTACTATGAAGTGGTCGGGTAAGAATTTTCAAGCTAAGATTCAAGGTAAGAAATACTTCTTAGGACAACTAGATGAGTTCCAACAAGCATTAGATAAATTAGCTTTACTTTATCAAGAAGCACCTTTAAAGGGAGCAGGTGAAGAAGGAGAACCAGGAGCTGGAGGTGGAGAAGCAGACTTCGGTTCCGGAGGCGGTGGAGGTGATTTCCCTGGAGGTGAAGGCGGTGAAGAAGCTGCATTTGATGATACAGGATCACCAGCAGGAGGAGAAGAAGGAGGTGGAGAAGATCTTGGAGGAGAAGAAATAGATTTTGAAGCAGGAGCAGAACCAGAAGCATAATGGATATACTAGGTAAAGTTATACAGGAATGGTCACATAAGACTGACAAAGGATACCCTGATATAAATTCAGAAGAGGATATGAAACTATTTGAGTCTATGTTTGGATTCAGATTAAATAAAAAGGTTATGGAAGAAGAAGATAAACAGGAGAAAGTATCTGTAGAGGATATTAAAAAACTTATCGATAGTAATAAAGATAATTCACGGTTAATGGATAGGATATATAGGACATTGATTGCTTCTAATCATATTATTGCTGTAAAAGATAAATTCAATCAAGCAGGAATTACTAAAGATACTTTTGATAATAGGAATATACAGGACGAACTTATTAATATATTACAAAAAGGTAATCAAAGTGACATACAGACATTTTTAAATATTATAAGCAACTCCAAATTACCAGAAAAAGGAAATTTAGCAGATATACTATCAATTTTACCCAAAGACAAAATTAATAAAATAGCAAACCTTACAGGAGCTAAATCTAGTACAGCTATGGGAAAAGGAGAAGTACTCTTTCCTATACTATTCTCTGATGTAACTTTAAGATTAGATGGAAAAGGAGACTTTACTATCAATAATAAACCGGCAGAATTGAAAGCAAACCTAGCAAGACTCTCAGGAGAAAGAACCGACGTACGGTATATACCGGTTAATGATGGAGTTCCAACTACCTGGACAAAAAGCCTACAGGGTGATGTAATAGCAGGTAAACAAAATAATACTTTAGATCAAGTAATTGTAAATATAAATAACTTTATTAAATCTAATTATAAAAATACTTCTCTAAGAATAGACGATAAAACTATCGAGAATCCAGTCAAATTTATGGCAAACGCAGCTATAGACAGTTATATAAAAGATAAAGGAATAGGTACTTATATTTTATTTAACAATAAGAATTTAGACTTTAAATCATTCGAACCTGCAACTAAAATAATTGATGCGATAAATGCAGGAGAAATATCTTTTGCAGCGAAAACACACCCTCAATTAACCGGCTTTACAGTTTAGGTACATTAAACAAATTAAGTTATGGCACAAGATATAAAAAAAATAATAGCACAGGAGTATATTAAATGTGCTAAAGATCCGGCATACTTCATGAAGAAGTATTGCTACATACAACACCCAACAAGAGGTAGAATACTATTTAACCTCTACCCTTTCCAATCAGAAGTATTACATTTATTTAAAGACAATCAATACATTATAACATTAAAGTCAAGACAGTTAGGTATCTCTACTCTAGCTGCTGCTTATAGTTTATGGTTGATGTTATTTCATAAAGATAAGAACGTTCTTGCTTTAGCGACAACTCAAGCTACAGCACGTAACTTAGTTTCTAAAACTATGTTTATGTACGATCAACTACCTAAATGGTTGAAATTACCTGCAGTAGAAAAAAATAAACTATCTTTAAGACTTAAAAACGGATCAAAGATAACAGCAAAATCATCTAATGCAGATGCTGCTCGTTCGGAAGCGGTATCGTTACTATTAATTGATGAGGCAGCGTTTATCGATAACATAGAAGAGACCTTTGCAGCAGCACAACAAACACTAGCAACAGGTGGTCAGTGTATGGCTTTATCAACTCCTAACGGAATTGGTAACTGGTTTCATCAGACATGGGATAAAGCAGAAACAGGAGAAAATTCTTTTCTACCGGTAAAATTACCTTGGACAGTACATCCGGAGAGAAAACAAGATTGGAGAGATCAACAGGATAAAGACCTAGGACCAAGGATGGCAGGTCAGGAATGTGACTGTGACTTCTTAGCATCAGGTGATACAGTATTTGAACCAGACGATCTAACATTCTATGAACAAACCTACCAGAAAGATCCTATGGAAAAAAGAGGAGTAGACGGTAATTTATGGATATGGGAACAACCTGACTATACTAAATCATATATGGTTGTATCCGATGTAGCTCGAGGAGATTCTAAGGATTACTCTGCATTTCATGTATTCGATATAGAATCAGCAACTCAAGTAGCTGAATATAAAGGTAAGGTATCTCCTAAGGATCTAGGTAATATACTAGTTGCAATAGCATCAGAATACAATGATGCATTACTTGTTGTAGAAAATGCAAACATAGGATGGGCTACTATTGAACAGGTGATGGAAAGGGAATACCGTAATTTATATTATAGTCCTAAAAGTCAAATGGACACTGTAGAATCCTATATGGGTAAATACGAAAGAGATCAACTAGTACCAGGATTTACAATGTCTATGAAAACTCGTCCTCTTGTATTAGCAAAGATGATGGAGTATATACGTGAGAAATCTGTTACAATACAGTCTAAGCGATTGATGGCTGAGATGAGAGTATTTGTATGGAAGAACGGTAAAGCACAAGCACAGACAAATTATAACGATGATTTAATAATGTCTTTCGCAACAGCACTATATGTTCGAGATACAGCTTTAAGATTAAGACAGCAGGGTATGGACTTAGCTAGAGCACAACTTTCCTCTTTCACAAACCTAAATGCTAGGAACCAATCCATCATATCTTCAGTAGGTTCCCAAGCAAATAATCCGTATATTGTTAAGACGGATCATGGAAATGAAGATATTTCTTGGATAATAGGATAAACGATATTTATAAATAAACTAGATAAATGGCAGATACTTCACTCTTTAAACGATTAGGTAGATTATTTTCTTCTGACGTAGTGATTAGAAACGTAGGTGGTGATCAACTAAAAGTCGCGGATGTAAATCAAATACAAACTACCGGTAGGTATGAAACTAATTCTCTAGTAGACAGGTTTTCAAGATTATATATTTACAACAACAAGAATATATTTAACCCAAATTTAAATTATCAAACACTTCGTATACAGTTATATTCTGATTATGAAGCAATGGATACAGATCCATTAATAGCATCGACACTGGATATATTAGCAGATGAAGCTACATTAAAGAGTGATATGGGAGAAGTACTTTCAATCAAATCCTCTGACGAAAATATACAAAAAGTACTTTATAATTTATTTTACGATGTTCTTAACATAGAATTCAATTTATGGTCTTGGACACGTAATATGTGTAAATACGGTGATTTTTTCCTTAAATTAGAGATAGCAGAGGAGTTTGGAGTATATAACGTACTACCGTATACTGTCTACCATATGACAAGACAAGAAGGGCAAGACCCGGAAAATCCTGCTAAAGTTACTTTTCAATTAGATCCTGATGGTTTAGCATCATCACAAGATCCTAACTACAGACCTAAGAGTAACGACAAGGTGGTCGAATTTGATAACTACGAAGTTGCTCACTTTAGATTAATATCAGACACTAACTACCTACCTTATGGCCGTTCTTTTATAGAACCAGCAAGAAAAATATTTAAACAGTTAACTTTAATGGAAGATGCGATGTTAATTCACCGTATTATGAGAGCTCCAGAAAAGAGAACATTCTACGTTAATGTAGGACAGATACCGCCGAATGAAGTTGAGCAGTTTATGCAGAAGACTATCAACGGTATGAAAAAAACTCCATACGTTGACCCTAATACAGGAGATTACAACCTTAGATTTAATATGATGAATATGATGGAAGACTTCTACCTACCGGTAAGAGGCGGAGATACATCAACTAAGATTGAGACTACTAAGGGATTAGAGTACGACGGAACAAATGACATTGAATACCTTAGAGATAAGATGTTTGCTGCATTAAAGGTACCTAAAGCGTATTTTGGGTATGAAAAAGATCTTTCAGGTAAAGCAACTTTAGCAGCAGAAGATATAAGATTTGCTAGAACAGTAGAAAGAATACAGAGAATATTAGAATCTGAGCTTACTAAAATTGCACTAGTACATTTATACGTTCAAGGGTTTAAAGGAGAGTCATTAACTAATTTTGAAATTAAGTTAACTAATCCTTCTATCATTTTTGAACAAGAAAAAATAGCTTTGTTAAAAGAAAAAGTAGATTTAGCATCACAGATGTTAGATACTAAATTATTCCCAACAGACTACGTTTACGACCATATCTTCAATATATCAGAAGATAAGTATATGGAGATGAGAGACCTAGTTACGGAGGATTATAAACGATTATTTAGAATTACTCAAATAGAAAATGAAGGGAATGATCCTGCAAAATCAGGTAAATCTTACGGTACACCTCATGATTTAGCATCTCTCTACGGTAGAAGAAAAGGAGAAGATAAAGGTACATCCTTTGGAGAAGTACCTGCAGGATATGAAGATGAAGTAGAAGGTATAGGAGAAATAGGTCCTGAAGGAGGTCGTCCTAGAACACATGCTTCACACTACGGAACTAACTCAGGCTTAGGAGGCAGAGATCCACTAGGGAAACAAGGAATGAAAGGAGGATACGATTCAGACAATGAAAACGTAAATGAGAATGAAAATAAAGAGAAAGTAGATAATACCCTTGCAAAGTCTCTTTTTTATAAAAATAAAAGCATGTTTACAGATAAGAAGCAAATAATTTTTGAGAATAAAGAAGAAGAAGAGGATAAGTTACTGGATGAATCACAAATCCAAGATTTAGATAATTAATTACTATTTATAACAGTAAGGGGTACCAAAAGTACTGCAAAACTACAAGATAATGCGCATCAAACACAGTAAGTATAAAAATACCGGGCTCATATTTGAACTATTAGTTAAGCAAATCGCTGCTGATACACTAAGCAAAAAAGACTCTCCAGCCGTAACTATTCTTAAAAAGAATTTTACAGGTAAAACAGCTTTAGTTCGTGAATTTAAATTATATGAGTTTATCTTAAAAAATAAATCTGTCCCACAATCCAAAGCAGAATCAATAGTATCTACAATAATTGAAGTCTCTAGAGGAATGGATAGAAACATTTTAAAGAAACAAAGGTATAACCTTATCAAAGATATAAAAGAGAGTTATAACTTAGAAGAGTTTTTCTCAATAAGTATAAATGACTACAAACCATTAGCCGCTCTATACTGTTTAATGGAAGCTCACAAAGTAACTGATGTAGTAGATCCTAATTTTTTAGTTGACAATAAAACAACTATTTTAGAACACCTTACAAAAGAGCAGCAAAATAAAGCACAAGTAAGAGATACGTTAATTGAAGAGTATTCAAAATATGACAAAGACTTAAAACTTCTTACCTTCAAAATTCTACTCGAAAAATTTAACAATAAATACGACTCTCTTCTCCCAGAACAGAAAAATGTACTAAAAGAATTTATAACATCAGTTGACTCTTCTAATAGATTACGTACAATAGTTAATAAAGAATTTCACAAATTAAAAGAAGAAATTCTTAAATTAAAAGAGAGTATAGGAGATGAGATTGTAGCAATTAAATTACAGGAAGTTGTAAAAACTATTGAACCAGTTTCTAAATTGAAAAAAGTAACTGATGATCATCTTGTAAATATAATGCAATATTACGAATTAGTTCAAGAATTAAAAGAACTATGAAAATAAGTCAATTAAGAGAACTTATTAAAGAAGTACTTCATGAAATAAATGAAGTTAGTACAACAGGAACTGGTGCTAGTTTTACACCGGGTACAGGAGCGCAATATGCTACTCCTAATGCTTTTTCTAAAAGTAAGAAAAAAAATAGTGCTACTAAATACGCAGAAAAACTTGGGTATAAAGTAGCAAAGAATAAAAAGAGACCGTATAATACAAAAATGTTCGACTACTTAGATGAAGACACTACAGGAAAAATATAATGCAATTTTAGAGGGAAAGTTCTCTAAAGCACAGTTTGTTAGGGACGCTCGTATGGAGTTACCTAACCTAATTACTCAATTCAACGGATTTGAAGACACTACTACTATTTTAAAAAATAGAGGAATGATATTTGAAGCTAAGAAAGTAGAGGTAAAAGAGTATGATAAACCAGCACCAGGTTACTCTATCGAAACATTAGAAAGAGCAGTTGACTATGAAATTGAAGGAATGGGATTACAATCTCAAGAAACAGTATCAGAAGAAGACTACGCAAAAGCTAAAGCAAAAGCAGAAAAAAACTTAGATAAAGATCCAAACCACTACCTTCACCTCCTTTCAGGAGACTCAAAGAAAGTTGATAAACATGACAAATATGTTGAGGTTAAGAAAAATAACCACGTTGATACTTTTAATGGAATGAAAAAAGCAGAACTAAAGGAAGGTGTTGTTGAAAAAGCAATGAGTAAAGGATACACCAGAGAACAAGTAGAAGAAGCTTTAGCAAGATTAAAAGAAAAGAAAGGAAAAGATCTAGACGGAGATGGAGACATCGATGGAGATGATTATATGGCTGCTAAAGACCAGGCTATCAAAAAAGCTATGGGTAAAAAAGTAGACGAAATTGGAATGTTTCATGACCCAATTGGATACGACAGTAATGCAGCAGCAGAAGATAAAAGAGCATTAGAGTTTATTAAATCTTTAATTGAAAAAGGTGTAGATAAAGATTCAGCTATTGAAAAAGCAGGAGAAAAATTTAGACTTAGAACTAGCTACTTGCAGAAGAAAATGAGTAGGGATCCTAGAGAAGAGCAATTAAAAGAAGGAGAGAATAACTTCAAAGAAGGAGATAAAGTATCTGTTTTTATGAGAGGTACTAAAGCCGATGGACCAGAAGAGGTAACGATAGTTGCTATGGATCCATCTGGAGTTGCTATAGTTAAAAATGCAGAAGGACGAGAAGATGAGGTATTTACTAAGGATATGCAACCTGTTCAAGAAATAAACGAAGGTAGAAGAAAGAAAACTCAAGGAGGTAAAATAGTTACTGAAAACGATTATGAAACAGGAGGGTACGTAGAATCTATGGGACCAATGTTTGATAAAGCAGTAAGTGGATTAGTAGCAGCTTTTACAGACTGGAAAGAAGGTCCTATGACAGAACCAGGAATGATACCTCATGCTAAAAAAGATGTAGTAACATATATTGATAACCAACTAGAACAATCCCTTACAGAAGACCACTCAGATAATCCAAACGATAAATATGTAGTTCGTCCTTGTAAAAACAAGAAAGAGCCTTGGGCTGTTTGGGAAGGTGAAACAAGAGTAAAAGGGTTTGCTACAAAAGAAGAAGCTAAAGCATTTGCAGATAATAAAAATAAAGAGCAAGGATTAAACGAAGCTCAATTAAAAGAAGCTTTTAAGGGGATTATAACTAACATACTTAAAGAAGAAGTAATAACAGAAGCAGCTACAGGTAATCTAGCTAATATAGCAGATACGTATAATGATTTCGAAGGAATGCAATCAGCAGTTAATGCATTAGAGAACATTGTAACAGATGTAGAATCTTACTATGCTAAGACAAAAGAAAAGATTCAAAAAGTATATGATAGCTTCAATAACATTAAAAACCCAGAAGGGATAGTAATGGGAGCTCTTATCGGACCTGCTATTGAAAGCGCATTTAAAAAAGACCTAATACCAGTTGCATCTAAAGGATTTACAGAAGGATTAAAATTACCTCAAGTTAAGATGTTAAAACCAGGTGATGTACAGGAGGAAGAGTTAGAAGAAAAAGCAACAGTATTTACTCCTATCAATGAAACAAGAAAGAGAAAATACACTAAAAGTAAAAAATAAGATGAATAACTTATTAGTAGATATAACATCCTTTAAACCAGTAATACGAGAGTCGAAAGAAAGACCGGGGGTATTCGAGGTAGAAGGTATACTTCAAAGAGCAGGAGCTAAAAACCAGAATGGTCGAGTATACGATAAGACATTACTTGAAAGAGAAACTAAGAAGTATATAGAGGAATTCGTAAAGGTGGGTAACGCCTTTGGGGAATTAGATCATCCTGAATCTGCTGTTGTCTCTCTAAAGAACGCATCACACGTAATAAAAGAACTATGGTGGAAAGGAGATGACCTTATGGGACGTATAGAACTACTAAATACACCTGCAGGTAATATTGTAAAGGAGATATGTAAAGCAGGTCATACAATAGGGATTTCATCAAGAGGAACAGGCTCAGTACAGCAAACAAACGAAGGAACATTAGAAGTACAACCTGATTTTGAATTAGTATGTTGGGACTTTGTATCTAATCCATCTACACATGGTGCATTCATGAATCCTGTTAGTTTAAATGAAGGAAAGCAACAAACAAATAAATACGGAAAATTAAATACAATCATAAACGATATATTAAGAGCATAAGAAATGAACAACAATTTTAATTTAAGAAGATTCTTAACAGAGAACAAACTCACAAATAACAGTAAGCAGATAAAAGAAGGGAACGTACCAAACGACATTGTATGGACAGATGAAGAGGAAGATACTGGCAGTCACGGCACATTCAATCAATTGGATTTAGATGCATCTGAATTAGATTATTACGAAGTAGAGGTGTTAGGGTATAGTACTAGTACAGGAAAAGCATACTATGGACAAACTTCTGGAGAGTATGGAGAGGTTGACTATGATAACATAGATGGAATAAAAGAAATGAATCCAAGAGAGACAGAAAATTATATAGCAAGTCTTAAAAAATACGATCCAGAACACTATAATAAATTCACAGGTAATAGTAGTCAAGTAGATGAAGAGAGTGGAGGTACATTCTTTAAAGCAACAGTAAACTTGGCAGATAAACCTGGTGTAGATTATGGGTATACCTTACATGCACAAGATGAAGAAAGTGCTAAAGCAGAATTAGCTAGCAAATTACAAGGTCAGGAGTACCAAATTAAAGACTTAAAAGGACCTTTTACTCCTCAACCTAAACAAGGAGAAATTTCATCTAAAGTTGATAAATCATCAATTGAAATAGATGGAGTAGATTCAACAGACTATCCAGATTTTGTTGATGCTTTTATATCAGCAGCTAATTTTGAGGATGGAACACCTTTAACAGATGATGAATTAGATCAATTAGGAGATGAGATGTCAGATGAGATTCATCAAATGGCTTACGATAGTTTAATGGAAGGATTAAGTGAAAGAGAAAAGACACTAAAAGAAGAAGTATTGAAAGCTTTAAAATAATTCCTCGGACGCTACCGACGGACTTAAGCCCCTCTTAGAATTTTATTCTAAGACCAACCCTTACAGAAATGTAGGGGTTTTTTTGTTTTTGTAAATAGTATATATTTATATACAAATATACAGTTCCTTATACTGTATTACTTATTAGAAAAACTTCACATTACGGTTATAATAATCGTACGAAATTAACAAACTATTATTAAAATGGCAAACAAAGATTTATTCAAGCAAGCTATTGCTGAAGCAAAATCTGTCCGTGAAGCCGCTATTGCTAACGCTAAAGAAGCTTTAGAAGAGACTTTAACTCCTCATCTAAAAGATATGTTAGCTGCTAAACTTCAAGAAATGGAAGACGTTTCTGAAGAAGAAGTAGTTGATGAAGCACAAGGTAATATCGATGCAAACGGAGAGAATCCATCTGACCAACTTGAAGAAGAATTAACATTCGAAGAAGAAGGTGAAGAGGAAGAAGAAGAAGTTGAAACTGACAATGATTCAGAAGAATCTGAAGAGGAAGTGGAAGACGTAGAAGTAAAAGACATGGAGGTAGAAGACCTTAAAGACTTAATCCGCGATATCATCGCACAAGAAATGGGAGCTGAAGAAGCAGGTGAGGAATTACCTGGAGAAGAGCTACCAGCAGATGATATGGTAGGAGCAGAGGATGAAGAGGAAATCGACTTAGATGAGCTTTTAAGAGAAATTACAGAAATGTCTGACGAAAACAAAGACGAAGCTGTAGAAGAAGAAGTAGAAGAAGGCTATGGAGACAGAGCTGATGCTGCTGGAGGAGGTTTAGAAGTTATTGTAAAAGGACTACAAGACCTTGCTAAAAAAGCAGGACCAGCCGCTAAAAAAGCATATGCTGCTTTACAGGCTTTAGGAGCAGGTGCAGGCGATGCAATGCGTAACGAAGGAGATTATAATAATGAAGTAGAAGAAACTCCAGAAATGGAAGAAGCAATGTCTACTATCAATGAACTAAAATCTCAATTACAAGAAGTAAATCTTCTTAATGCTAAATTACTTTATGTAAATAAGGTATTTAAAGCAAACAATTTAACAGAATCTCAAAAAGTAAATGTTATCGCTGCATTCGATAAAGCTGAGACAGTTAAAGAGGTAAAATTAGTATTCGAAACTGTTGCTGATAATGTAGTTAGTAAAACTACAAAGAGCACTATTAAGGAAGCTAAATTAGGAATGGCATCAAAAGCTACAGGAGTTACTGCTAAAAAACCAGAAGTAATCTCAGAAGTAAGTGATGCTGTAAAAAGAATGCAAAAATTAGCAGGTATTATTAAATAATTTTAAAACAATCAAATTTAAACATGGAAATTAATCAATTATTAGAAGGATCAAACAACTTCAAAAGCTTACAAGCTGATGCAGCACGTTTATCATCTAAATGGGAACAATCTGGATTATTAGAAGGATATTCTAACGAAATCGAGAAAAACAACATGGCTATGATTCTTGAGAATCAAGCTAAACAAATTGTATCTGAGCAATCAAATACAGGAACAGGAGCAAGCTTCAACGCAGGTGGAGGTGAGCAGTGGGCAGGAGTAGCTTTACCATTAGTACGTAAGGTATTCGCTCAAATCGCAGCTAAAGACTTCGTATCAGTACAACCAATGAACTTACCTTCAGGGCTTGTATTTTACTTAGACTTTAAATACGGTACTGATTCAGCAGGATTTGCAGCAGGAGACAATATGTACGGAAACGTATCTACTGCTAACTCTAAAATCGCTGTAGATCAAGATGCAGAAGGTGGATTGTATGGAGCTGGTAGATTTGGTTATTCAATTAACTCAGCATCTATCGCAGTACAAGAAGCTGCAGGAACTGCTACATCAGCATCTATTGCATATGATAACGGTGTAAATCCAAGTGATTACTACACAATTACTAAAGATATGTCATCTGTAGAATTTGACGCAGAAGGTGTAAGAGCTTTCCGTATCTTATCTGCATCTGTTGATGTAACTATTCCTAAGTATACTACTGTATCCGGTGACAACGTAACATTCGTAGTTGCTAAATCATCTACATCAGTAGATACATCATTAACAGGATCTGTAGTTTACCACAAACAACCAGCTGATAACTCTAGAGGAGACTTTGAAGATACTGCAGGTAGTTTAAAAATTCCAGAAATCAATGTTGAGTTAGCTTCTGAAGCAATCGTTGCTAAGACAAGAAAATTAAAAGCTCAGTGGACTCCAGAGTTTGCTCAGGATTTAAATTCTTACCACTCTATTGATGCTGAAGCAGAATTAACTTCTTTATTATCAGAATACATCTCTATGGAGATTGATTTAGAGATCTTAGATATGTTAATTCAAGGTGCTCGTACTACTGAAAAGTGGTCAGCTCAAAACAACAGAGTATTTAACGGAACTGACTTCACTGATTCAACTTCTGATTTTTACAATACTCAAGGACAATGGTTCCAAACTTTAGGAACTAAAATCCAAAAAGTATCTAACAAGATTCACCAAAAGACCTTAAGAGGTGGTGCTAACTTCTTAGTATGTTCTCCAACAGTTGCAACAATCTTAGAATCAATTCCAGGATATGCTGCTAACACTGACGGTGACAAAATGGACTTTGCATTTGGTGTACAGAAAGTAGGTCAATTAAATGGACGTTACAAAGTATATAAGAATCCTTATATGAATGAAAACGTAATCTTAACAGGATACAGAGGATCTCAGTTCTTAGAAACTGGTGCAGTATATGCTCCTTATGTACCATTAATGATGACTCCATTAGTATACGATCCAAATACCTTTACACCAAGAAAAGGTATCATGACTCGTTATGCTAAGAAAATGATCAGACCAGAATTCTATGGTAAGATTTACGTTGCTGATTTAGCTACAGTATAATCGGAAATAGAATACTAATAAATTAATGAATTAAAATTCATTAAGGTGGGAAGAAAGAGGACTTAGGTCCTCTTTTTTTTTTGTTATAGACTTTACTTTTCGTATATTTATAAGTACAAACTAAAACGTTATTATATATGAGTTCAAACCATCATACAGATGATGTATTCACACAAAAAAGGAGACCAAAAAAACCTATTAAATTTAACGTACAGCTCAACGATGAGCAAAAAGAAGCAAAAGCAACTATTTTAGAAAATCCAATCACAGCCATAAGAGGAATGGCAGGATCAGGAAAAACACTTGTAGCAACACAAGTAGCTTTGGACATGCTATTTACAAAACAAGTTGATAAAATTATTATTACACGTCCAACCGTGTCTAAAGAAGATATAGGGTTCTTACCAGGAGATTTACAAGCAAAGATGGATCCTTGGTTAGCACCAATCTACCACAATCTATACATGCTATATAACGAAGAGAAAGTAAAGAAGGAACTTGAAAACGGCAATATAGAAATAGTACCGTTTGCATTTATGAGAGGACGTACCTTTGTTAACTCTTTTATAATAGTGGATGAGGCTCAAAACGTAACACACAATCAGATGGAAACAGTGATTGGCCGTTTAGGAAAATCATCTAAGATGGTAATATGCGGGGATATGGCTCAAATAGACTTGAAAGATAAGAGGGAGACAGGATTTTCTTTTCTATCTAGATTAGAGGAAAATGTACAAGGATTTAAGACTGTAGTACTAGAAAATAACCACAGACATGCAATAGTATCTCCAATACTTGAAGTATACTCAACCTTCAGAAATTAATTGCTATTTATAATAAAACAACAATAGATGGCTAATTTTACATACTTTATAAGAGAGAGAGTCAAGCTCAACGGTATAGAAAGAGGTACGAACGTAGAAAAGACTATAGAGGGTATAAATTATGCCGATACAAGAGTAATGTCTATACCTTCAGGTTCTTTAACTGAAATTATTAACTTAGATAGTCTACCAGGTGCTGGTACTTTTGTTTCAAGTAGTGTAAAGTATATTAGAATTAGCAATTTATCTACAGAATCTATTAATTTACAGATTTCTGGTTCATCTACCGAGATGAATTACCTAGTACAAGGAAACGGTACATTCATGCTTAACTCTGAATTTGTAAATGAAACATTTAGTGACTTTGAGTACGGAGATTTAAGATCAATTAAAGCATCTCCTGTAGATACATCGGCAACATTGAGTTATTTTATAGCAACAACATAATAAAATAGACTATGGCAGATATCGCAATTTGGGACGGGAATACCAACTTTGTAGCAGGAGAATCAACTCCTTTTGGATTCTATGATGATGATTTAACATTTCAAGAAGATGCTCCAAAGGTTGCAAGATATTGTGCAGAAAAGCTAGGTTGGCCAGTCTTAGACATAGAATTAAACGAAAGACAATTCTACACTGCTTTCGAAGAAGCAGTTACAGCTTACGGGAAAGAAGTAATAGAAGCTATAGCAGCAGAAACTATTTCTAGTCAAGTAGGAGGAGGAGCAAATAATGAAGTAGTAAATGCTACTATATTTAGGCCAAATCTTAAAAACGTAATAAGAGCGAGTTCACAATACGGTATGGAAGCCGGAGTAGGAGGACCAGTGGACCTAAAAAGTGCTATGATTGATTTAGTAGCAAATCAACAGGAATACGATGTTCAGTCCCTAATAGGAGATGGAGCAATAGAGGTAAGAAAGATATTCTATGAAGCACCTCCTGCTATCTTACGTTACTTTGATCCATATGCAGGAACAGGGACAGGAATACAGTCTCTAATGGATGCTTTTGATTTTGGTTCATATAGTCCAGGGGTTAACTTCTTATTAATGCCTGCTTCATATGATATTCTTAAAGTACAAGCAATTGAATTTAATGACCAGATAAGAAAATCTTCTTATAGTTTTGAAATCAATAATAATAAACTTAGAATATTTCCAGTACCTAAAAACGGAGGTAAGTTAAAGATACAGTATTACAGAGTAGAAGATAAAAACAGCCAATATTTTGATGATTCAGTTAATATTGAAGCAAGAGCAACAAGTGGAGGTTCTATAACAGGAACAGGAGGTTCTACATCTACTACAGGGGTAAGTACAAATATGTCAAACCTTAATGCACAGAATTTAGTCTATTCTGAAATAAATGCTATAGGTAGACAATGGATTTTTAAATACACAGCTGCAACTGCTAAAGAGATGTTAGCGTACGTAAGAGGAAAATACCAAACAGTACCAGTACCTGGTTCTGAAGTACAGATGAATGCAGCAGATTTATTAGCAGATGCTAGAGACGAAAAAGCATTTTTAGTTGAGGATTTAAAAGAAACTATGCAAACAGCTTCACTAACTAATCAATTAGAATTATCTGCTACACAAACTAAATTTATTAATGACGCAATGGCAGGTGTGCCAATGCATATATACGTAGGATAATGAAAATACTTAACATAATCTCAGAAATACAATTCGCTGTCTACCAGGGAATGGTTAGAATAGGTCATGCTGAGAGTATAACAGTACAGGATATAGGAGAAATGTTAAGAGCAATGCCAGGTGTATTAACAGTAGGTCAGGTATCTCATAACAGTGACAATAATACTGCTGTAATGAAAGTAAAATTACTTACTACTAAGCCACCTAGTGAGGCATTTAATTCATTTAAAAATACATCTATTCAAAGGATACCGGAAGTAAAAAGAATAGAAATTGCAGAGAAGACAATAGAAAAAAAGAAGTAGTATATGTTATTTGGGAGTAAAAAAGATTTTAATGTACTTACCCACATAGGTAGAGAACTACTTAAAGATATAGTAGAACAAGAAATAGGTTACTACAAACTATCTTTAGAAGACACTCAAGCAAACTTATATGGTGAAGCAACAGATAAAATATTTCTTGACCCAGTAAAATTAAATTGCTTGATAACTAGAGGGGATCAAATTATATCAGTAGATGAATTTGGACCAGATTTAGGTAGAGAAGCATCATTTGCAATGATAAGACAGGATCTAGTAGATGCAAATACAGTACCTGAAGTAGGAGATGTAGTTATGTGGCATGAAGATTATTACGAAGTAGATACAGTTAGAGAGAACCAATTATTTGTAGGTAGAGACAGTGGTTATAACTTAACTAACTACGGTTTTAAATTTGGATCTTCTGTATCGATCATAGTAGACTGTCACTTAACAAGAGCAGACAGAGTTGGAATAGCAAGAGTACGTTAATAAATGGCAAAAAAAACTAAAATAATACCTAAAAGACAATCTCAACTATCACAAGATAGTATTGAGACCTACAACAATGCCACCAAACAACCAACACCTAGTACATTAAAAAAGAATAGAGGTTATAATCGTTCGGTTAAGAATGATGATGTTAAGCAATTCAATATAGGTCTAAGAGATATTGATGAGACTATAGTTTACTATTTTAAGAACGTAATAAAACCATCAGTTGTACAGAATGGGAAAAGAATAACAGTACCGATACTATACGGTTCTCCAGAAAGATGGGCAGCAGTACAGAAAGACGGTAACTATCGAGATAAGAATGGTAAGATACAGACACCTCTTATCATGTTTAAAAGGAATTCTATAGAAAAAAATAGGAGTTTAGGTAATAAAATGGATGCTAACAATCCTAATAACTTTGCTATATTCCAAAAAAAGTATTCTAAGAAGAATGTATACGATAATTTCTCTAGATTAACAAATAGAGAACCAGTTAAAGAATTATACGGGGTAATTATACCTGATTACGTTAATATTACTTATTCTTGCATTATATTTACAGAATACGTAGAACAAATGAATAAATTGGTTGAATCTATAAATTTTGCATCGGATGCTTACTGGGGAGACCCGGAAAAGTTTAATTTCCGTGCTATGATAGACAATTATACAACAACAACAGAGGTAAATCAAGGGGAAGACAGGACAGTAAAGACTTCTTTCGAGATAAAGATGATGGGACACATAGTTCCCGACTCTATTAACACTTCTATTGCTAATATGAACAAGTTTTACTCTAAATCAGCAGTAAAATTTGGCTTGGAAGTAGCAGGAACAGAGGAAATACTACTAGGTAAGTCATCTTCACCGGTATCTTCTGCACCAAAAGGTAGGTTTTACGATGGAATTACAGGTAGAAGTGAGACTACAATCAATTATAGTGGTATGACTGATGCAGAAAGGAGTTATGTAGCCTTATCTACCTTAATAGATACTAACAACACACCATTTACAGTAAATACAGGAGATAACAGTATTACATTCCTAAATACAACTATAGTAACACCACCACCAAGCTTCCCACCACTAGGAATACAGGATTTCCAAGTATTTATTAACGGATTAATAGTGGAACCATCAGCAATTACATCTATCACACAAGTTGGTAGCGATATTTTAGTAGACTTTGGTACAGGATTAGAATATACTATATCGGATCAAATGGAGATCACAGTAGTAGGTAAATTTGAAGCATAATGGCACAGGTATTTTGGGAACAAATAAGAAATGAATTACCAGATATAGGAGAGTTCCTATCAGGTTCACTTAGTGTATCAGGTTCATTTAGTACATCAGGTTCAGTCTCCTTAGAATTAGATGGAATAGAGGATACTTTCAAGGTATCAGTAGAAGGAGAAGAAAAAATTAAAATTAATACAGAAGGAGTACTACAATTTACTTCTCAATCGATAGAACCAACAGCAATAGAGGGAGGAATTTACTACAACAGTAGCGATGGCTTCTATTTAGGTTTTAATAACTAAAAGATATTTATAACTAAACAAACTAAGAATAAAACATGGCAACTTGGAAAAAACTACTGGTCTCGGGATCGGACATATCACAGCTAAATAATGACAGTGCATATTTAGTATCTGGAGACTCAAACATACAACTATCAGGATCATTTAGCGGTTCTTTTGAAGGAGATGGTTCAGCATTAACAGGGTTAGTAACTAATTTAGATATCTCAGGCTCTACTGGGAACACATCCGTTGATTTACTTACCCAAGATTTCTCTATTTCTTCTGGTAACTCAATTAGTACAGAGGCAACAGATCAAACTATTACAGTTGCTGTTATAGATGGAGGTATCGGTACAACTCAATTAGCTGATGGTAATGTAACCAATATAAAATTACAGAATGATAGTATCCAAATTGGTACTACTGATATTGAATTAGGAGCAACAGGTTCTACAGTAGTAGATTTAACTCTAACAGGAGTTGTAGCATCTGGTTCATTTAGCGGTTCATTTGAAGGAGACGCATCAGGATTAACAGGTACAGGTGGATCAATTCTTTCTGGTGATGCTGCAGATAATCAAGTCGCTGTATTTAATTCTTCGAATACTATTGATGGTTACGCTAATTTTACATTCAATGACGGTAACAATACATTAACTGTAGACGGAACAGGTTCATTCACTTCAGATTTAACTGTAGGTGGTAACTTAATAGTTACAGGAGATACAATAAATGCTAATGTAACTAACCTAGACATAGAAGATAGATTCATACTTCTTAACTCAGGTTCTAATACAATAGGGGATTCAGGTATCGTATTCGGTGGATCTAACGGAACTGCACAACAAGGAGCGGCAGTTATATGGGATGCTAGTTATAATAGTAATGATGGACGTCTTGCTATTGTAAATGATATAGCATCTAATACTACAGGAGATCAAACTCCAAACTACCATGTAGCAGGTGTATATGAAGGAACAGAAGCAAATGCTGCAACAGCACAAGCAGATCACGTAGGTAACATAAGAGTTGAAAGCGGAGATATATTTATATACGTATAAATTAAAATTAACATAGTTACATTAAAATAGTTTATGGGATTAATAGATAAAGTAAAGCCTATTAGTAAAAAAGAGCAGGATTTAACAGAACAGGAATCTGAATTTATACTTGCTAAACTAAGAACAGCTACATACAAAGGAAATGAGTTTGAGATGTTCTATACAATTTTCCAAAAAATAGGTAGACATATAAAATCATTAAATAAGTAGAAAGTCCTTCGGGACTTTTTGCTATTTATAGATATATTTCATATAATAAAGAAATATTATAGGCCCGATAAGGGAAGTGGGCACTGCTTTCAGTGTTACCAACCATAATATAGAAGATATGCCAAACTGGAAAAAAGTAATAACTAGTGGATCTGATGCTAGCTTAAATTCACTTAATGTAGCCTCTGCTTTTACAGCAAGTGGAATAATATACCCTACATCAGACGGATTAAATAATCAATCTTTAATAACAGATGGAGCCGGAAATCTAACATTCGGTAACCCTAACCCTTATTCAGATAATACCGTTGTTTATGGTAAAAACCTTTCAGGTGGTACTATTGAAAAAGGTACTCCTTTATATTTTACAGGTAGTGGAACTGCTGGCAATGTAGTAGGAGTATTCCCAGCTGATGCAAGCAACCCTGCTAGAATGCCCGCAGGAGGTATTGCTGGAGGACAAATGTTAGATGAAGCTGAAGGTGTTGTTTTACTTGATGGTTTCATTAATGGTGTAGACACATCTGATTTTAATAGTGGAGATCTAGTGTATGTAGGTGTAGGTGGAGGATATACAAATGTAGTTCCTACGGGTTCATCCAATCTAATACAAGCATTAGGATATGTAGAGAAAGTAAGTGACACAAATGGTTCAGGTGTAATCAAAGGTCCTGGCGTTTCTCGTTCAGTTCCAAATCTACCAGAAGGTAGGTTATTTGTAGGTACATCCACTAATACATCACTTACCTCAGATGTTATCTTTATAGATGACGCTAACGATAGAGTTGGTATTGGGACAGATAACCCAACAGAAACTCTTGACGTAAGAGGTAGCTTAAAAATAGGTAAAGACGGTGTATCTCCTTATTTAACTTTTGACGAAGTACCTGACAGTAGTCCGGGTAGTGAGTTTTATTTAACGCATGACATCTCAGGTAATATATTAAAGTTTACAGATGACAATAGCAATGATTTTATTGCTATGGATAGGGACACAGGTAAGGTAGGTATCGGAACGACTAGTCCAAGCGAGAAACTAGAAGTAGATGGTAACGTACAAATAGGTAGCACAACGGATGCTAAACTTTATATGGTTTCTACAGGTGGTAATGGAAACAACGAAAGGTTTTTTATTGAGGGGTATGCTGATGGAGGAACTTATGGAGGTGGTTTTAAGTTATCAACTAGAGATGATGTTAATGTATTTAATACTGCTGTAACTGTTAATAGAAACGGTAACGTTGGTATCGGAGAGACTAATCCTACCGCTCCTTTAGACGTGTCTGGAGTTAGATTAGGTAGAGATTTTAGTATAGCGGGTAGAGGTACGGTTAGGATTGATGCAAATGGGTTGGATAAACCTTCAGACGTATTATTCGGTCATACATCGGCGGCAAACGAAAGTGGTTGGTCTGGTGTATATTGGTCTTTAAGCTCTAGAGGTACGGAAGATAATGGTAAATTTCAGTTATGGAGAGGTTCTGGACATGCAGCTCCTTATAACTCTGAACTGAGAGTACTTACTGCATTACCTAATGGTAATATTGGTATTGGAGCTACTGATCCTGTTGAGAAACTCACTGTCTCAGGAAATATATCAGCAACAGGTACTATAACCGGTAGTAATTTATCAGGTACAAACACAGGTGATCAAGATTTAAGTGGGTACTTACCACTAGCTGGTGGTACAATGACTGGTAGGTTAATTATAGATACTGACGTGTCTGGTGATGGAGGATGGGATGACGCTGGGATTTTATTAAGAAATGATGGAAGTCCTACCGGAGAAGTTTCTATAGCTTTTGATAACACAGGAACAGGTGATAATTACTGGATACAGGGTTTAAACCAATCAGAAATACTGAAATGGGCTTATGGAACTGCGTTTACAGACGGTAATCAAAAAATGCAACTTACTTCTACAGGTAATTTAACTGTAACAGGTACTATAAACGCTTCAAACTTCTCAGGTACATCTTCAGGAACAAATACAGGTGATCAGGATTTAAGCGGGTATTTATTAAATACAACTATTGCAACCAATACCGCATTAGGTTTAATTAAGTTATTTAATAACACCGACCAAACAGTAGCCGCTAACGCAGTTACAACAACAGCAAATAGAACTTATGGGATACAATTAAACTCTTCTAACCAAGCGGTTGTAAACGTGCCTTGGACTAATACTTGGAGAGCTAATACATCTGATTCAGATGGTTATGTTACTCAAGGATCAGGGCAGGCAAATAAAGTGTGGAAGACTGATGCAACAGGTAATCCAGCGTGGAGAACTGATGCAAATACAACATACACAGCAGGTACAGGTATAAACTTAGATTCAGGGGCTTTCAGATTACAAGGAGGTGAAATACCTGGAGGTGTAGATTTAAATACATATAGAACTACAGGTATATTTTGTCAAAACGCCAATGCTGATGCAGCTAACGGTAGTAATTATCCAACAGATTCAGCTGGTATTTTAGAAGTATACAACGATGATTACGGCAACGGTTTATTTACAGTGCAAAGATATAGTAAATACAACTCTATAAATGTATACCAAAGACAATACTATAATGGAACTTGGTATTCTTGGAGAGATTTAACACAGGATACAAATACTGTTCCAACTGACTACTACACGGAAACAGAATCTGATAGTAGATTTGTAAATGTTACTGGTGATACAATGACTGGTGTATTAACAATAAATAACACAAACGATAATCAATTACTTCTAACATCTCCATCGTCATGGACAGGTATAGGATTTAATGATTCTGCAGCAGCAGCAACAGATTACATATGGCATAATGGAACTCACCAAACTTTCGCAATAGGTGGTGGAGGATCTAACGTCTCGGGTAAAAAATTACACGTACACGGTGGAATGACAATTGGATCAGGGTATGCTGCATCTTCTGTAGGTAGTAATGGATTAAACGTACAAGGATCAATCAGTTCAACAAAAGCCACAATTGGTTCTTCACACACAAATACAGGTACTTTATCTACCATAGCCGGTGGTATTGCAAATATTAACACTAATACTTCAAAGTATAGTTTTATAGGTGGAGGTAGAGGTAATACATCATCCAGTAAGTATTCAGTTATTAGTGGTGGTTGTGGAAATACAGCATCAAAAGAAAATTCAACTATTAGTGGTGGTCGTAACAATACAGCATCAGGTAATAGTTCAACCATAGGTGGTGGTAAAGATAATACAGCATCAAGTTTTTATTCAACTATAAGCGGTGGTTGCAACAATACAGTATCAAGTGCTTGTTCTACCATAGGTGGTGGTACATCTAATATAGCATACGGTTGTAGATCAACCATAGGTGGTGGTAAAGATAATACAGCATATAGTTCAACCATAGGTGGTGGACAAAGTAACCAAGCATCAAAAAGAGATTCAACTATTAGTGGTGGTTGCAACAATACAGCATCAGGTAATAGTTCAACCATAGGTGGTGGAGAAAGTAACATAGCATCAGGTTTTTGTTCAACCATAGGTGGTGGAGAAAGTAACATAGCATCAGGTTTTTGTTCAACCATAGGTGGTGGACAAAGTAACCAAGCATCAGAAAGAAATTCAACTATTAGTGGTGGTCGTAACAATACAGCATCATGTTTTCATTCAACCGTAAGCGGTGGTTGT
>P_2C_Liq_1_UnCtyDRAFT_1000059_pt1 | contig 41198 bp, 32 predicted proteins | sample Pon2CUnioCityCA_2_FD_10234 | JGI IMG/M metagenome (IMG submission 10234) | reverse complement strand
GATACAGATGCAGATGGTATTTTTAATTTCTTAGAATTAGATTCAGATAACGACGCTTGTTTTGATGTTATTGAAGCGGGTTTTACAGGTAATGGATCTGGAATGCTGGCCCCAAATCCATTAGATATTGAACCTAATGGTAAAGTAAAAAACTCAGATGGATACATAACTTTTAATGATTCTGATTACTTAACAGACGGAACAATTACGGTTACTAATTTTAATGATGTTATTTTTTGCGAATTAGATACTGATATCATTAGTATATACACAGATGCTGATAGTGTTCAATGGCAAATTTCATCAGACAATGGTGTAACTTTTACAGATATTTCTGAAAACTTTACTCTTGATGGTGCCATTTTTAATGATGTTCAAACTAAAGATTTAAAAATCACAAATACTTCATTAAATCTAAATAATTATCAGTTTAAAGTAAAATTAGGAAAAACAGGAAATAGTTGTGGTGATACTTCAAATGAAATTACGCTAACTGTAAATCCAAAGCCTGTTATTTTAAGCAACATCGTTCAGCTAAAACAATGTGCAGACAATGCAGCAGAAAAAACAACTGTAAACCTTACAGAAGCAGAAATTAATATTTCAACAGACCCAACTGTTACTTTTGAGTATTATGAAACTCAAGCTAAAGCAATTGATGGAGAAATAACCAATCAAATTACAGATATAGAACAATATCCTGTAAATAGAACCGCTGAAGCTTGGGTAAGAACAGTATCTAACAAAACAACATGTTATACAATTTCAAAAATTGAAATTACAGCTTCCTATGCTGGAAACATATCATATGATAAAGTTTTTGAAGAATGTGATGATTTTCTTGATGAAGATGGAAATAACACCGCCAATAATTCAGATTCAGACGGAATTTCTTTTTTCGATTTTAGTTCAGCAAAACAAGATGTCATAAACACTTTCCCTGCACCAATTCAAGGGAATATAGAAGTGTTTTTTTATGAAACTACAACAGACAGAGATGCCGCAATTAATGCAATTCCAGACATTTCAAATCATAGAAATACAAATTTCCCTTTCAACCAAACCATCTATATTAAAGTAAAAAATAAAAACAATAATGATTGTGAAGGTATTGAAAGTTTTACTTTAAAAACAAGTATTATTCCAGAGTTTGATGTAGAAGGAGAAGCTCCAAATGATCCAGTTGTTATTTGTCCAAAAACGATTCCTTATACTTTAAAAGTTGATAATCCTGATGACACTTACGATTATATTTGGACTGATGATAGTGGATCTCAAATTGGAGGAAACTCTGAAACTATACAAATAAGCGATGCTGGTAATTATACAGTTACTGCGTATTCTAGAAACTCAAAAATTTGCTCTCGATTAAGAACTATTGTTGTAAATAAATCTGATTTTAATACATTAAATCAAGATTATGTTACGATTACCGATGATACAGTTGCCAACAATTCTACCTTAAGCGTAAGAATTGACATCCCAACTAACCCTGCAATCAATCAAGAATTTCAATATGCCTTACAAGATGAAAGTGGTTTGTTTTTTCGTAATTTTCAAGATAGTAATATTTTTAACGGAATTGAAGGCGGTATCTATAAATTAATTGTAGAAAACAAAAATGGTTGTGGAACTTCAGAATTATTGATTTCTGTAATTCAGTTCCCTAAATTCTTTACGCCAAATGGCGATGGGAATAATGATACTTGGACTATAAAAGGAGCAAATAAAACCTTTTATCCTACTAGTAGTATCAGCATTTTTAATCGTTTTGGAAAACTAATCTCTAAAGTTGATATTGATAGTCAAGGTTGGAATGGCACCAATAATGGTAAAACTTTACCTTCTGATAATTACTGGTATAGAGTAGAGCTAATTCCTGCAGATACTTCAAAACCTCCAATAATCAAAAAAGGGCATTTCTCTCTTCTAAGAAAATAGAAAATATCTTTTTTAGTATGAAGAATTTATGATTTCTTTCAGAAGAATATTTCTTAATTTAGCGTAAAATAAGAAATCAATTTTTCTATGGATTTAAACTTCAATAAAAACGAAGATTATAACAAACTTTTAGTTTCTGATTTAAAAAGAAAATTTGCAAAAGTAAAATTAGGTGGGGGTCAAAAAAGAATTGATAAACATCATGAAAAAGGAAAGTTAACAGCAAGAGAACGTATTGACTATTTATTAGACAAAAATGCAAAATCTATAGAAATTGGGGCTTTTGCTGGCGAAGATATGTATGCAGAACATGGGGGATGTCCTTCTGGAGGTGTCGTTGTAAAAATTGGCTACATTAAAGGCAAACAGTGCATTGTGGTTGCTAATGATGCCACTGTAAAAGCAGGTGCTTGGTTTCCTGTTACAGGAAAAAAGAATTTACGAGCACAAGAAATATCCATAGAAAATAAATTACCAATTATTTATCTCGTAGATTCTGCAGGTGTGTATTTACCAATGCAAGACGAAATTTTTCCAGATAAAGAACACTTTGGACGCATTTTTAGAAACAATGCTGTAATGAGTAGTATGGGGATTACCCAAATCTCTGCCATTATGGGTAGTTGTGTTGCTGGTGGTGCTTATTTACCTATTATGAGCGACGAAGCAATGATTGTAGACAAAACCGCAAGTATTTTTCTAGCAGGAAGCTATTTGGTTAAAGCAGCAATTGGCGAGTCTATTGATAATGAAACATTGGGCGGTGCAACCACACATTGCGAAGTTTCTGGAGTCACAGATTACAAAGCAAAAGATGATAAGGATGCACTTGATAAAATAAAATTTATAGTCGATAAAATTGGCGATTATGACAAAGCTGGTTTTAGTAAAACAGAATCTTATCCACCAAAAGAAAACGAAGAAGATATTTTTGGAATTTTACCAAGAGAAAGAAACGCGCAGTATGATATGGTAGAAATCATCAAGCGTTTGGTAGATAATTCTGAATTTGAACAATATAAAGAAGGGTATGGCAAAACCATTTTAACAGGTTATGCCAGAATTGATGGTTGGGCAGTAGGCATTATTGCCAATCAACGTAAATTAGTAAAAACAACTTCGTCTAAAACCAAACCTACAGAAATGCAATTTGGTGGCGTTATTTACAACGATTCTGCAGACAAAGCAACTCGTTTTATTGCCAATTGTAATCAGAAAAAAATCCCTTTAGTCTTTTTACAAGATGTTACTGGTTTTATGGTAGGCAGCAAATCAGAACATGGTGGAATTATAAAAGATGGTGCTAAAATGGTAAATGCAGTTAGCAATTCTGTGGTACCAAAATTTACTATTGTAATTGGTAACTCTTATGGTGCAGGTAATTATGCTATGTGCGGTAAAGCCTATGATCCAAGATTAATTGTTGCATGGCCAAGTGCTGAATTAGCGGTAATGAGTGGTAATTCTGCTGCTAAAGTTTTACTACAAATAGAAACAGCATCACTAAAAAAGAAAGGCGAAAAAATTACACCTGAAAAAGAAGCTGAGTTATTTGATAAAATAAAATCGCGTTATGACAAGCAAATTTCTCCTTATTATGCAGCTGCAAGAATTTGGACAGATGCTGTGATAAATCCATTAGATACAAGAACGTGGATTTCTATGGGAATAGAAGCTGCAAACCACGCTCCTATTGAGAAAAAATTTAATATGGGTGTTTTACAGGTTTAAAACACCCTTAAGTACTCTTTAATAATTAATATGACTAATATCACAATTAGTCATTTTTTTATATCTTATTTTTGTGCCATATTAAAAATAAAAAATGAGTAAAGCCATCTATATTGCCACTGTTGAATCTGACAGTGGTAAATCTTTAATTTCTTTAGGACTCTTAAGAATGATGTTAATTAAATCTGCCAAAGTAGGGTATTTTAGACCTATTATTAACGAATTTAATGAACATAGTTATGACGAACATACCAACACAGCAATCAAGTTTTTTAACTTAGATATAAACTACAAAGACTGTTTTGCTTATACGCAAAGCGAAGTTGTAGAACTTTTAAGTGAAGGAAAAGCAGATGACGTAATTCACAATGTCATCAAAAAATATAAAAAACTAGAGGCTAGTTATGATTACGTTTTAGTAGAAGGTACCGATTTTTCTGGCGAAGGTGGTTTTACAGAACTCGACGTAAATTTAATGATTGCCAAAAATCTGGGCATACCAGCACTTATTGTAGGATCTGGAAATGGTAAGAAAAAGAAAGATTTTATAAATACTATGCAACTTTCTTACAATTCTTTCATCAATAAAGAAGTAGATGTAATTGGTATTATTGCAAATAAAATAGAAGTAGATGAGGTTGATTACATTCGTAAAGAGTTGATAAAAAGTTTTCCAGAAAAACTACAGATAGATATTATCCCTAAAGTAGATTTTTTGGCTTTTCCAACGGTAAAAGAAGTGGTACAAGCTCTACAAGGTAGGGTGTTATTTGGCAATCAATTTTTAGACAATGCTATTGGAAGCTATAGTACTGGCGCTATGCAACTTAGAAATTACTTAACCCGAATTAAAGAAAATGCATTGGTAATTACACCTGGCGATAGAGCAGATATTATTTTAGGAGCCTTACAAGCAAATGCCTCTAAAAATTATCCAAAAATAGCAGGGATTATTTTAACAGGATCTTTAGTACCAGAAGATGCTATTATTAAATTAATAGAAGGTGTACAATCTACAGTACCTATTATAGCTGTAGATGGAGGTACCTTTAAAATTACTAATAAAATTGGAGCAGTAAAATCTAAAATTTATGCTACTCATAACAAAAAAATATTACTCTCTTTAGATACTTTTGATAAGTATGTAAATGCAGAAGGTTTAACCAATATTTTAACCTCATATCATTCAGATAGATTAACACCTAGCATGTTTCAGTATAACTTGTTACAGAAAGCTAGAGCTCATAAAAAACATATTGTGTTGCCAGAAGGTGATGATGAAAGAATTATTAGAGCTGCAGCACGTTTACAATTATTAGACATTGTAGATTTAACTTTGTTAGGAGATAAAAGAACCATTCAATTAAAATGCGATCAAATAGGAATTCAAATTGATTTAGACAAAATAAATGTTCTAAATCCAGAAGACTCTATACATAATAAAGAATTTGCAAACACGCTTTTTAATGCCAGAAAACATAAAGGAATGACTGAGACAACAGCTATGGATTTAACCAGAGATGTTTCTTATTACGGTACTTTAATGATTTTAAACGGTTTGGCAGATGGTATGGTTTCTGGTGCAGTACACACAACCATGCATACCATAAAACCAGCGTTACAATTGATAAAAACAAAGCCTAATGTTTCTGTAGTATCTTCCGTATTTTTTATGTGTTTATCAGATAGAGTTTCTGTTATGGGAGACTGTGCTGTAAATCCTAACCCAAATGCAGAACAACTTTCTGAAATTGCAATTTCATCTGCATTATCTGCAGAAGCTTTTGGTATCGAAGCCAAAGTTGCCATGCTTTCTTACTCTTCTGGTAGTTCTGGAAAAGGAGAAGAAGTAGAAAAAGTTCGTAAAGCAACTCAATTGGCAAAAGCCAAAAATCCTAATTTAAAAATTGAAGGCCCAATACAATATGATGCAGCTGTAGACACGTCTGTTGCCAAAACAAAAATGCCAAATTCTGATGTTGCAGGTCAAGCTTCTGTATTAATTTTTCCAGATTTAAATACCGGTAATAACACCTACAAAGCCATACAAAGAGAAACTGGCGCCTTAGCCATTGGACCTATGTTACAAGGTTTAAACAAACCTGTAAACGATTTAAGCAGAGGATGCACTGTAGACGATATTTTTAACACAGTTTTATTAACGGCAATTCAAGCAAATCAACAATAAATATGAATATTTTAGTATTAAACGCAGGTTCTTCTTCTTTAAAATATCAAGTCATAGAAATGCCTTCTAAACACGTAAAATGTGTTGGTTTGGTAGAAAGAATTGGGATGGAAGATGCCATATTTAATCACGATAAAAACGGTGAAGAATACCACGAAACAATGCCAATTTTAAACCATAAAATTGGTTTGGAAAAAATTGCAGATACTTTATTAGATAAAAAGTTAGGTGTTATAAATACGGTTGATGAAATTGAGGCAGTTGGACATAGAGTGGTTCATGGAGGAAATAAATTCAGTAAAACTGTAATAGTTACAGACGATGTAAAGAATAGTATTCGCGATTTATATGATTTGGCACCTTTGCACAACCCTGCAAATTTAACAGGAATCGAAATTGCAGAAACTATCTTTACAAAAGCAAAGCAAATTGCTATTTTCGATACTTCCTTTCATCAAACTATGCCAAAAGTTGCATACCAATATGCAATTCCTACTAAATATTTAGAAAAACATAAAATTAGAGCTTATGGTTTTCATGGCACAAGCCACAAATATGTTTCTGAAAAAGCAATCGACTATCTAAAGCAAGAGAACTCAAAAAATATAATTACCATTCATTTAGGAAATGGCTGTAGTATGGCTGCCATAAAAGAAGGTGAATGTATTGATACTTCTTTAGGTTTAGGACCAGCAAATGGGTTAGTTATGGGAACTCGTTCTGGAGATATAGATCATTCTGTAATTTTCTTTTTGATGAAAAAGTTAAATAAAACAGCAGAACAAGTAAGTAATTTGTTACAAAAACAATCTGGCATGAAAGGCTTAACTGGTTTTTCTGATTTGAGAGAAATTACAGAAAATTCAGCAAATGGAAATGCTGAATGCCAACATGCTTTAAATTTAGCAGCTTACAGAATTAGAAAATATATAGGTAGTTATGCAGCTGTTTTAAACGGATTAGATGCTATTGTTTTTACTGCTGGTATTGGAGAAAATTCTGCAGAAATGAGAAAAATAGCATGTGAAAATTTAACTTTTTTAGGAATTGAATTAGATAAAGAAAAAAACAAAATTCGTTCTAAAAAAATTAGAGAAATACAGTCAGCAACATCAAAAGTAAAAATATTAATAATACCAACAAATGAGGAAATTGAAATAGCCAAACAGTCTTATCAGCTTTTAAAATAAAGAACCCTCAAAAATTGCAATAAACCAGCCAAATTTTTACATTTGTAAGCATTTTAATTAAAAGAAATTATAGAAATGGGTAGAGCATTTGAGTTTAGAAAAGCAAGAAAAATGAAACGTTGGTCTGCAATGGCTAAAACATTTACCAGACTTGGTAAAGACATTGTGATGGCTGTTAAAGAAGGAGGACCAAACCCAGACACCAACTCTCGTTTACGTGCTGTAATACAAAATGCAAAGGCTGCAAATATGCCTAAAGACAATGTAGAGCGCGCTATAAAAAAAGCCTCTGATAAAGATACAGCAGACTATAAAGAAGTTTTATTTGAAGGATATGCACCTCATGGAATTGCCGTTTTAATAGAAACTGCCACAGATAATAATAACAGAACAGTTGCCAATGTTAGAGCCGCTTTTAATAAATATGATGGTAATTTAGGTACTTCTGGTTCTGTTGTTTTTATGTTTGATCATACTTGTAATTTTACCGTTAAAAAGGAAGATATTACAATGGATATGGAAGAACTAGAACTAGAATTGATAGATTTTGAAGTTGAAGAAATTTTTGATGATGAAGAAGGCGTAATAATTTATGCCCCTTTTGAACAATTTGGAGCTTTACAATCTTATTTTGAAGAAAATAATATAGAAATATTGTCTTCTGGTTTTGAAAGAATACCAACAACTACCACAAAACTTGCAGAAGAACAACAAGCTGATGTAGATAAACTTTTAGAAAAACTAGAAGAAGATGATGATGTACAAAACGTATATCATTCTATGGAAAATAACGAGTCATAAAAACAAAGGCTGTGTAAAAAACAAAAACAAATAATAGATAAAATATATTTAAAATTGAATTAAATCCAGTGTTTTTTTACGTTGGATTTTTTTTGTTTCTGTTTCTATAAATTGTGCTACAAAATAAATTTCTTTCGGAATTTCATATTTTGATAAACCTATATCCTTGATACTTTCTTTTAAAGACATTTCAACTTTGTTTGAAATTTGGGAATCCTCAATAACTAAAACTAATTTTTCGCCTAATTTTTCATCAAAAATCCCTGAAACAAAAAAGCGTTGGGTTATCATTTCTGCCAATTTTTCTTCTATTTTTTCGGGATGTAATTTGACTCCACCAGAATTAATTACATTGTCAAAACGACCTAACCATTCAAATTGCGTATCTGAAATTAACTGTACAACATCATTTGTAAAAACCACTTTATTAGAAATTGTGTCGTTTTTTATAACCAAACAATTTCTTTGATCTTTATAAATACTGGTATTTGGTAGCGTTTGATAAAACGCTTCTTTATAAGAATTTTTAGAAACCATCTTATTGGTTATTTTAACTCGAAAAGATTTTACATTGTTTAATCTTTTTATTGCAACATGGGTAATGGTTTCTGTCATGCCATAAGTGGCAAAACATTGCGTACTTACTTTTTGTAATTTGTTTTTTAATTGTTCAGAAACGGCTCCTCCTCCAATAATTAATTTTTTAATAGTGTGTAATTTTTCCAAAGAATTTTCTACCTGTAAAGGCACCATAGCCACAAAATCGTAAATTTTAGTAGTCGTTTTTAAGGGTTTAGAACTGGGGTTAACAACGTCTAATTGCCAACCTAAAGTAAGTGCTCTAATAAGCATTAATTTACCAGCAATATAATCTACAGGTAAGCATAATAACGCTTTTGTATTTTCTTTTAATTGAAAGTAAGCACCTGTTGCTTTTGCTGAGTTTATAATGTGGTCTTTTTGTAATGTTATTTTTTGTGGTTTTCCTGTAGAGCCCGAAGTTTTTACAGAAATCGTATCTTCCTCTGAAAACCATTCTACTAAAAAAGTATATATTTCTTTAGAATTATTCTTTGAATACGTTAATAAATCATCAACATTTAAAAATGAATGATTGTTTAATTGAAAACGTTTATGAAATGGTTTTGGTATCAATATTATAAAACTCTGTTGTTTTCTTTTTAGTTTACTGGCTCAATAATTTTACCTGTTAGTTTTTCTTTCCAGTTTTTCCAGCCGTATTTCTCAGAAAACAAAAACAGCAATATAGGATATAAAACAAACACAGGCAAAAACATTTCCCAAGTTAAAGATGGCTCTGAAATATCTATGTACAAAGCATCTGTTTGAAAAACAGTCCAATCTGTAGTAATAAAAAAGGCAGCTGTTATGTTATTTACTGCATGTAAACCTAATGCTAGCTCTGTGCCTTCATCCATCAAAGTTACAATACCGTAAAACAAGCCGGTACCTATGTAAAAAACCATACTAAGTTGCCCCAGTTTTGCCACTTCTGGATTTGCACCATGTAATAAGCCAAAAACTACAGATGTAAAAATTAAAGGAAGCCATCTATTTTTAGCCAAAACTCCGAGACCTTGCATTAAATAGCCTCTAAAAAGCAGTTCTTCTAAACTAGTTTGAAATGGGATAAATAAAAAAGAAATGGCTACCAAAATAAAAAATGGCTTTGCATTAAAATTCCAGATAAAATTTTCTGGTGCTAATAAAATACTAATGTAGGAAAATGCAATTGCAATAAAACCCCAAACAAAAAAGCTATAAAAAAAACGTTTCCAATCTACTTTTTTTCTACTAGTAATTAAAGAAGTAATGGTTCTTTTATGTATATATTTTACACCAATAAACAGAAAAAGTAAGCCCACAAAAAAAGTGAAAATAATAAGGAATAATAAAAGATTTTTATCTATTCCTGCAGTCATAAAATTAGTTTGTGCAAACTCTAAAAACTCTGCTATATTTTTAGATTTTGCTGCTGCAGCGATCACTAATGGTATTACTCCTAAAATTTGCCAACCTAAAAAAACTAAAAATAGAGTTGTTAGCCAATGATACCATTCGTTTTTTCCTTTATATGCTTGTTGTATAAAATTCATTATTTTATAAAATTAAATTTGTATTCCATTTTTTGGAATTATTGTAATGCAATGCTCCGTTTTTTACTTCTAAGGGACTATCTAAATTATTGGTAAACAAACTACCTGTACCTAAACCTTGGGGCAAATTATTATTCAAAGTATATGTAAATTGTGCTATCGCATTTAACCCGATATTACTTTCTAAAGCAGAGGTAATCCACCAATTAATCTGATTACTTTTAGCTACATCAATCCAATCGTTACTACCAGTAAAACCACCAATTAAACTTGGTTTTAAAATAATATATTGGGGCTTTATGGTTTCTAATAATTGTTTTTTCTGTTGATAAGAAAAAACTCCAATCAACTCTTCATCTAAAGCAATAGGTAAAGGTGTTTTTTGGCACAACAGAGCCATTTCTTCAATTTGCCCTTGTTTTATGGGCTGTTCTATTGAATGAATATCTAGTTCAGAAAGAATTTTTAATTTTTCTAAAGCCTCTTTGGGAGAAAATGCACCATTTGCATCTACTCTTAACTCAATTTCTTTTGCAGAAAATTCTTTTCTAATCGATTTTAGGAGGTTAATTTCTTCTTCAAAATTAATCGCNCCAATTTTCATTTTAATACAAGAAAAACCTTTTTTTAATTTTTCTTGAATTTGTTGTTTCATAAAANCTTTATCTCCCCATCCAAACCAAACCATTTATGGATATTGCTTGGTTACCTTTGGTAAATTCTGACGGAAATAACTCGAAATTATTAACACTTTTTAAAGATAAAAATGCTTGTTCTAAACCAAATTGAATTGATGGAAAATTAAAAACTTCAGCTACTAACTTTTGTAAACCTAAATGAATATTACTACAAACCCATTCTAGTTTTTTCTCGTAATTTGGTACATCATCTATACTTAAGCCTCTAAACAAAGCTGTTTCACCAATACCAATTTTACCATTTTCTTCTAAAATGATAAACCAAGTTTCTTTGGTTTTTAAAATACCACGAGATGTACCACTGGCATTTTTAAATTCTAAGACGTATTTTTTGTAGCTGGCTTTTATCAAAATAAATTATTTTTCTTCTAAAAATGTTTTAAAATTGTTTAAATACGATTGATCTTGCTCTCTAAATGTACTTTTAAAATAAGGAAAAATACACGCCATTAAATAAGAGTCGCTTTGACAACTAGCGTTTAAACGAATGGTAGTTACCCCATTTTTTTCAGAAAAAAGATAATCGTCTTTTTTTAACATATTTTCTGCATCGTAAAACAGGGTGATTTTTTCATTGNGTATGTAAGCCATTATTTTTTCTGTCATGGTAATTTCTTCACCTTGATTTAAAACCACCAAACTATACACATTACCTGTAATTCCTGGGTTTTTATGAACAGTTTCTACAGACTGTATTTCCGGAATCCAATTTTTTACACTATCTATTTTTGCAAAATTACTAAAAACCTCTGCTATAGGTTTGTTTAGAGTAACTTCTGCTGTATACCTCGTTTCTTTAACAATTAAACCTGTTACCAAAAAAGCACCCACTAAAGCTGATATTGTTATTAATATTACTTTTATTGTTTTCATTATATTTTTATTTTATTAAAATGATGTACTTGCAATGCTGAATAAAATCGAAAATAAAAAAGTGCTTAATGCTACTTTTTTTAATTCGCCATCTAATTCAGATGGAATATTATTTTTGGCTACTGTAACACAATTTTTTATTAGCGGTACAAATGAAATTAAATAAATGCATTGATAAATAGATCTGAAATCTAAAAAAGTAAATACTAACGCTGTAATTAAAGCTCCAAAAATTAAAAAATAGTGATATTTTTTTGCGTTTTTAGTACCTAACTTTACCACTAAGGTATTTTTATTGTTCTTTTTATCTTCTTCTCTATCGCGTAAATTATTTAAATTTAATACTGCTGTACTTAACAAACCAATAGAAATTGCTGGTAAAAATATTTTAAAATTGATGGCTTTGGTGTATAAAAAATAACTACCTACCACACTTAATAAACCAAAGAATAAAAATACAAACAAATCTCCAAAACCACTATAACCATAAGCAGAATTACCTACTGTGTATTTTATAGCTGCAGCTATTGAGGCAATTCCCAAGACAAAAAACAAAATAGAATACACAAAATTTTTACTACCAAAAGCAACGTAAATTAATAATAGTGCAATAATTAAAGTGATGATTGTTGTTATTAACATTGCTATTTTCATTTGCTTCGGTGAAATGACCCCAGAGGAAACCATACGAGCTTCGCCAGTTCTATTTTTATCTGAACCTTTGATGCCATCTCCATAATCATTAGCAAAATTTGATAACACTTGAAAACCTATGGTGGTTAGAATGGCTAACCAAAAGATTGGTGTACTCCATAAAGTGATTGTACTATTTGCATACATTAGATCTCCAAGCCCTAACTTACTCCCCACAATAATTCCAGAAATAGACAAAGGCAACGTTCTTAAACGAGCAGCCTTTATGTAACTTTTTATATCCATGATTTTTTACTTATTTCTATTTTATACAAGGTATAATTGTAAATTAATAATGCTTTTTCTATAGGTATACAAGGTATTTTAACTTTACCAGATGCAGTTTGAAAAACGATATCTGCTACGTTTTTTTTTACTTGAAAGATAGTTTGCTTCAACTTTACATTTTGAACTTTAAAAAATGGTAAAATTGTGTTGTGTGTTTCTACGCTTCCTTGACCAACTACTAATAATTCTTCGTTAAAAAAATAATATCTTTTCTTATATTTTAATTTGATAAACAAGATAAAAATTGGTAAAATAATAACATTTAACCCAAAAACATAATTGTTTTCGAAACCAAAAAACAATCCAATATTTATTAAAATTAATAAAAACAAAGTTCTAAAATACAATCTGAATTTAAAATAAATATCTGGTAAGTTTTTTGTCAATCCTTCTAAATTTTCATTGGGAAAAAGTAAGTTTTTTATTTGTAAAACTTGGGCTTTTTTACAACCTACAATTTTAATAACCTTGTCTTGCTTTTTTTTTACTTTCCCGCTAACGGCCTGTTTAAAGGTGATAAAAGAAATACCCAACCATTTTTTAATGGGGTTTGTAGACACTGTAATGTGCTGTACTTTTGCTTTTTTTAAAACTACTGATTTTTTTGTAGTTAAACCTTGGTAAATTTCTAACGCATTATTTTTTATAAACACCGTTAAATCAAAATGCCTCAACACAACTCTAACTACAGAACTTAATACAGCTATAATAGTAAAAAAGATAAGCAACCCAATAATTAAAACAACACTTGTTTCTAGAGTAGATGTATTTTCGGAAATGTAATTATCTAAAATTTCTCTTTTTCCTAAACCATCAAAAAGATCGCTAATCTGTTGAAAAAAACCAACCAAAAGCGCAAATAAAATTAATAAACTTTGCAAGTGATTTTCTGTAAGACTTACTTTTATCAACTCTAAAAAACCAATTTTTAATAAAGGTTTTTCTATAATTTCTTCTTCGTTTGCAACTTCTTTTTTATCAAAAATAGTAATGGCTTTTTTTAATGCTTTAGCCTCAGCAAAAGACAANGCTTTTATAGATATTTCTGCTTTNCTAGANCCAGCAGTTTCTATATTTACTTCGTGCACATTAATTATTTGCTGTATAATATTTTGTTTNTAATTTATGTTTTGAATCCTATCAAAAGGAATNGAAGTATTTGTTTTTTTTAAAATTCCTTTTTTTAAAATAAAATGNTTNTTNTCTATTTTAAANTGAAAATTTTTAAAAATTAAAAANGCTCTNANNAAAAAAAATANCAANANAAANCCTANGCCAATNTAGATGNAGGTTAGTGTATTTTCAGGAATTTTAGCAAATTTCTGAATGAATAAGAATAACAATAACCAAAAAGCTTTAAAAACTTTGTAGAGTAGGTTTAGATAAATAATAACAATGCCTTTTTTAGATTGATGTCTAAATTGGCTAAAATTTAGTGTATTATTCATCTATTTGATTGCTAATATACTCTTTAATCTGTTGGGCATCTTCTTTTAAAAGACCACTTATTTTTAAATCGTCACTACTATCACCAGCAGTAAAAACACTTAAAGAGGCTAAATAAAAAAACCGAGCTATAGGACCTTGATCTATTTCTACATGCTGAATTCTATTAAAAGGAACCGTAGTTAAACTTTTAAAAAATAGACCTTTTTTGTAAGAAATATCTTTTTCTCTAACTGCATATTTTCTTTTTTTTAAACCAATAATTTTAATAAAAACTACAATTAAATAGACAAAAGATAAACTAATATAAAATCTTAAAAAGGTATATTGAAGCTCAAAAAAGTTTATATAGTCTGCTACAAATAAAAGTGCAAACAATACTAAAAAAAGTAAGGATAGATTAATTAAAATAACTTTTAAATAGCTTTTTTCTATTTTTCTAAAAGTGATATTAGCAATTTCAGGAAAAGTANTAACTTCTAAATTTTTAAAAGAATCTATCATAAAAACTACTCTATAGCCTCTTTTATAGAAATTGGCTTATTATTTTTTAAAACTTGTACAAATGCACCTTTGTAAGAATTTCTTAATTGATTTCTATAATTTCTAGCTTCTAAATAGGTATTAAAATTACCCAATCTATACTTTATAAGTTCATCTTCTAAATATAATTGTACCCCTTCTAAATTTGCTAATTTTGCATTTTTATTTTTTAAAGCAGCTATTTGTACGATAAAAATCACAGTATCTTTAATTGTCTTTGTTGTAACTTCTGATTCGTTACTAACTGTATCTATTTTTGTAGTATTTAAGATAGATTCTGTTTCTTTTTGTGTTTGCTTTTTTGAGCAAGAAATAAAAAATAGCAGCGTTAAAACGGGTATTAAAAATAGTTTTTTCATAATTACAATTTATTAGCTTCAGCAATTAATTCGGCAATATCTTTTACAATAACTGAATCTTCTTTTTCTTTAAATTTGATACCATCAGTCATCATTGTATTACAATAGGGGCAACCTGTAGCAATAATTTCTGGTTTGGTTTCAAGTGCATCTTCTGTTCTTAGTATATTAACCTCTTTATCTCCAGCTTCTGCATCTTTAAACATTTGTGCACCACCTGCACCACAACATAAAGCTGTTCTTTTGTGGCGTTTCATTTCTGTTAGATTTACACCAAGTCTTCTAATTAAATCTCTTGGAGATTCGTAAACCTCATTAGCTCTCCCTAAATAACAAGGATCATGAAATGTTACTCTTTTACCTTGTAAAGTATTGTCGTCTATTTTTAAACGTCCTTCTGCAATTAAGTTTTGTATAAATTGTGTATGATGAAAAACGTCATATACACCTCCTAATTCTGGATATTCGTTTTTTAAAGTATTGAAAGAATGAGGATCGCAGGTCACAATTTTTTTTACTTCGTAACCATTTAAAACCTCAATATTCATCATAGCTTGCATTTGAAACAAAAATTCATTTCCAGCTCTTTTTGCAGCATCTCCTGTAGAAGATTCTTCTGTTCCTAAAACAGCAAAATTTACATTGGCTTGATGTAATATTTTTACAAATGCCCTAGAAATTTTCTTTGCTCTATCATCATAACTTCCTGCAGCACCAACCCAAAACAACACTTCTGGTTGCTTGCCTTGAGCCATCATTTCTGCCATTGTTGGTACGTTCATAATACTTTTGTTTAATTGTTAAAACTTATAGATACAATTTTTATTTATACTTTTTAAATGTTACAAGAAGTGATACTTACTGTTTACTGCCGTTATAAAACTGCTTGCTTTATTAAACTTCTTTAGTCCAGTTTAATCTGTCTTGTTGGTTGTATTGCCATGGTGCACCGTTGTTTTCTACATTGGTCATCATCATATTTAATTCTTGTGGCGCTGCACTTTGCTCCATCACTAAATATCTTCGCATATCCATAATAATAGATAATGGATCTATACTTACAGGGCATTCTTCTACACAAGCATTACAACTTGTACATGCCCACAATTCTTCTGGAGTAATAAAATCGTTTAAAAGTTGTTTTCCATCGTCTTTAAAAGTACCTCCATTTGCATCTATATTTCTACCCACTTCTTCTAATCGATCTCTGGTATCCATCATAATTTTACGAGGCGATAATTTTTTACCTGTTAAGTTTGCAGGACAAGCAGATGTACAACGTCCACATTCTGTACATGTGTAGGCATTCATTAATTGTACCCAATCTAAATCTGTTACTTCAGAAGCGCCAAATTTCTCTGGTATTGGTTCTTCTTCTCCTTCTGCAGGTGATGCGTAGGGGTCTGCACTAGGATCCATCATTAATTTTACTTCGTTGGTAACTGACGCTAAATTATTAAATTGTCCTTTTGGTTTTAGATTTGCATAATAAGTATTTGGGAATGCTAACAAAATATGCAAATGTTTAGAATAGTATAAATAATTTAAGAATACTAGAATTCCTAAAATATGAATCCACCAAGCTGTTCTTTCTACTGCATGTATTGTTTCTGTTGAAAACCCATCAAACAAAGGTGCTAAAAACTGACTTATTGGATTACCTACACCTGCTTGTTGAAAAGCTGGATCTGTGGCATTCATCACCAAAAAAAGTGTCATTAATACCATTTCGAAATAAAGGATTAGGTTTCCATCCATTTTTGGCCAACCTTTCATTTCTCTACTTAAAAAACGTTTGATATTTGCTAAATTTCTACGTGTCCAAAATACAATTACAGATACAAAAACTAAGGCTGCTAATATTTCGAAAGTTCCTATTAAAAAGCCATAGAAAGCATCACCCAAAAACCCCTGAAAAACTCTGTGTGTACCTAACAAACCATCTACAACAATTTCGAGAACTTCTATATTTATAATTATAAAACCAACGTAAACCACTACATGTAAAATACCTGAAATAGGTCTGCGAACCATTTTATATTGCCCTAATGCAATCTTTAGCATATTTTTAAAACGTAGGCTTGGATTGTAGGTTCTATTAACGTTTTTACCTAATTTAATGTTTCTAGTTAGTTTGCGAATATTCATCACAAAAAAACCAACACCTGCAAGTAATGCAATGAAAAAAAGTATATTGGGTAAGTATTGCATTGTAAGTAATTATTTAGTTAAACTATTCTTTTTTATCTTCTGCTGCTTCGAAAGGGTCTGAGTTTTTACCAAAGATAGAAAAATGTACATATCTTTTGGGGTTTAATTTAATATCTCTAAGTAATTCTTCTAACTCTTTGGTGGCAGCTTCTAAATTATTATACATTTTTTTATCGTTAATTAATTTAGCTATGGTACCATCTCCTGAGTTTAGTTTTGTAGACAAATCGTTAAAATTATCTACTGCATTTTCTGCTTTTGCTATAATTTTTTTAAAGTCTACAGCTGTTAAACTATCTGTAACTTTATTGATGTTTTCTGTAATGTTTTTTGTTTTTTCTAAGGTAACCTTTAAATTGTCTTGATTATCTACCACCATAGAATTTACAGATTTTACAGTCTCTTTAATATTTGCAATTGTTGCAGCTAAATCTGTTACAGAACTGTTTATACTATTTACAGTTTTTTTATTTAAAATTTTGTTGATATTTGCAAAAAGCGAGTCTGCTTCTACAATTACAGCCTCTATTTTATTTTGTAACGGGTTTAGTCTTTCTCCTATTGATGTAAATAAACTTTCTTCTATTTCACCTTCTAATGTATCTCCAGAAACCGCCCAATCACCTTCGTAACTGGGTACAATTGCTAAACTAGAATTGCTTAATGGATTAGGTGAATATATTTTTACAATACTTTTTTTTGAGAATTGAAAATCGTTTTCTACAATAAAAGTAACTATTAAATTACCTCTTTTTTTATCTGTTATATCAAACTCTATTTTATCTACTTTGCCAACTTTAAACCCATTAATGGTTACAGGGCTAGACTTAGAAAGGCCTCCAATTTTAGGATACTCTACCTTAAAAACTCTTGTGCCAGAGTCTAGTAAGTTTTGTCCTTTTAAAAAATTATAACCCCATATAAAAATTGCAATTATAAGTATTGCAGCAATACCTGTTTTTAGTTCTTTTGACATACTTGTAATTTTTAAACAATATTACTAATATTTTTTTAGGAATAAGTGACAATTTTACCTCATTTTTAAGACTTCTTTTAGAGAAACTTTCTTACCATCTTTAAAAGCAACTATAAATGCTGTTTTATATCCTTTAGCAACAGCTTTTTGCAAAGCTTTCTTAGTTTCTTTTAAACTACTTGAGTTACCGTAGTAATATTTATAATTAGAACCTACCTTAATTCTTTGTATATTTTTTAAACCTTTAAAGTTATAAGATTTAGTTGCTAATTTATTTTTACCAGAAGCTAATTGCACCTTAAACTCAATAGATTTTTTAAGTTGTGTTGAAGGTAATTCTGCTGTTACTTCTTCTATAACTGTATTTAATTTTAAGTTTTTTATGTAGTTGTAAATGGCCTCTGAAATGGCTAAAGACATTTCATTTTGACCTTTTTTAGAATTTAAATATCTACCTTCTTTCTTATTGGTTAAAAAACCCAATTCTACCAAAACACTTGGCATGATAGTTTCTCTTAAAACTTGGAAATTATCTTGTTTTACTTTTCTATTATTTCTTTTTAGTTTAAAAGCAAAGTTATTTTGTATTAAACTTGCTAAAGTTAAACTTTTGTCTAAATTTTCTTCTTGCAATAGCGATAAACCAATAACAGATTCTGCAGAATTAGGATCAAAACCTTCATACCTTTCTTTAAAGTTATCTTCTAATAAAATAACGGCATTTTCTCTTTTTGCTATTTCTAAATTCTTTTTATTACCTCTTAAACCTAAAACAAAAGTTCCTGCTCCATAAGCATTAGAGGTATGCGAATCGCAATGAATAGAGACAAATAAATCTGCTTTTGCGTGGTTTGCAATGTCTCCTCTTTTCCATAAATCTATAAAAACATCTTTTTTTCTGGTAAATATTACTTTAACATCTTTATTTTTGGAGAGTTTTTTACCAACAGCTAAAGCAACTTTTAAGGCAATATGTTTTTCTCTAAAACCGTTACCAAGATTACCAGGATCTTTACCACCATGACCAGCATCAATTACAACAACATATTGTTTTTGTGCAGAAACAGTATTAAAATTGAATAATAAAAGATAAGTAAACAATATTGTAAATAAAATTTTACTTGTATTGATATTTTTAGGTTTTTGTTGGGATTGCATCAATAAAATTTAACTAATTTTGAAATCTAATAATTTGGAGCTTCAAATATTGCACCACATTTTTAATCATAGACAAAAATAGTATTTATAGCATTGCAAACAAACCTATCATACCTACTTTTATTTTGCTGCTTGTTTTTTACCAAGATGGTTTATTGTCAAGACATTAAATCTACTAAAAAAACAATAATCCCGATAGTTACAAAAGATACAATTAGTACAACTAAAGAAAAACTTTTAGCCAGACAAGATTCTGTAATTATTAAAAAAAGAGACACTATAGGTTTAGATACTATAAAACCTAAAGAAAGTATAGAAGATCTTATTACACATATTGCAACAGATTACACGGTGCAAGATGCTAAAAATAAAACTGTAACACTTTATAACGAAGCCAATATTACTTATACTAATATCGATTTAAAGGCGGGGATTATAAAAATAGATTATAAGAAAAACACCTTATTTGCTAAAGGAATTATAGACAGTACAGGCTATGTACAAAGACCTGTTTTTAAACAAGGTAATGAAGAATCTGAACAAGANTCTATCATCTACAATTTTAAAAGTAAAAAAACCATAATTTATGGTTTAAAAACAAAACAAGGTGAAATGTTTACTTATGGTGAAAAAACTAAACGAGTAAACGACTCTACCTTATATATCAGAAAAATTAAATTTACAACTTCAGAAAAAAAGAACCCAGATTATTATATTGGTACAAATAAAGCAAAAATAGTACCTGGTAAAAAAATTATTGTAGGTGGAAGTCAGCTATATATTGCAGACATACCAACACCTTTATTTTTACCTTTTGCATATTTTCCCATAACAGAAACTAGTATTTCTGGTTTTTTAATTCCTGCTTTTGATACGGGTAGTAGTGCCAGAGGTATTGGTATACAGAATGGTGGCTATTATTTTGCTATAAGTGATTATATAGATTTAGCTGTTACTGGTGATGCTTATTCTAACGGTAGTTGGGGCTTACGAGCCAATTCTAGTTATAACAAAAGATATCGATTTAATGGTAGATTTAATTTTAGTTTCGAAAATAATATAAACGGTATTAGAGGTTTTGATGATTTTAGTAAAAACAATAATTTTAACATAAGATGGTCACACAACCAAGACCAGAAAGCAAGCCCAAATTCTAGATTTACAGCTTCTGTAAACTTAGGAAGTAGCAAGTTTTTTAGGCAATCTCAAAATCAGTTTAATGTTGCTCAAACACAAACAAATACATTTAACTCTTCTATAAATTATAGTAAAACTTTTGTTGGCACTCCATTTAATATGAATGTTACTGCAACACATCAACAAAACACCAACACAGAAAAAATTACAATGACCTTGCCTTCTTTAACATTAAATATGAATCGTGTTTTTCCTTTTGCAGGAAAAGATGGAGTAAAGAAAAACGCTATACAAAAAATGGGGTTTAACTATATTTTAGATGGTAAATACTTAATTAACACAACAGATGATGAGTTTTTAACTGCTAAAATGTTTGAAACTGCTAGAGCAGGCATGCAACATAAAACTAGCACAAGCACAAACTTTAAGGCATTTAAATATTTTACAGTATCACCAAACGCGAGCTACGAAGAAGTTTGGCAGTTTGATTATATTCAGAAGAATTATGATGCTGGAGAAAATGTAGTTGTAACAGATACTTTAAGGGGTTTTAAAAGTTACAGAGAATACAATACTGGAGTTAGTTTATCTACGAATATTTACGGTACTTTCAACTTTAAAAAAGGAAGATTAAAAGGGATAAGACATACCTTTAGACCCTCTATTTCTTATTCTTACAGGCCCGATTTTAAAGATAAATATATACAGCAAGTTAGAGCTAGTAATGAACCTAATGATTTTGAAGAATATACTGCCTTTGACAGAGGTCTTTTTGGAGCTCCTTCTTCTGGTTTAAGCAATTCTATTGGTATAAGTTTAAACAACGTTCTAGAGGCAAAAGTAGCCCCCAAAGATCCAGAAAGTGATGATGAAGAAGATGAAAAAATTACACTTTTAAATAATTTAAACTTTAACACCTCTTATAATATTGCCGCAGATAGTTTACGTTGGTCTCCCGTTAGTTTTTCTGCTGGAACTCGTTTATTTAAAGACAAGTTAGCGATTAACTTAAGTGGTTCTTTAGACCCATACAAAGTAGTTAGAACAGCCTCTGGTGGTACTGCTAGAATTAATGAATTTAACTCTAACATATTAAGATTAACCAACGCAAGTCTAACTGCAAACTACTCAATTTCTAGTACCGATTTTAAAAAGGATAAAAAAGGAGGAAAAAAAGAAAATAATAGAGACCCAAACAACACTTCTGATGTTATTGGAGCTACCATAAACCCCAATAATAGAGATGAATTTGGAAATACAAACAAAAGTGCAGCGCCAGACAATGATAAAAATAAAGACAAAACTGCAAAATTATATCAAGCAGAAGTGCCCTGGTCTATTAATTTAGCCTACTCTACCAACTATACAAATAACGGTTTGGATGGTGGGCAAATTGGTGTACATAGTATTATGTTTAGTGGTAATTTAGAACTTTCTCCTAAATGGAGTTTAGGTTATTCTTCTGGTTACGATTTTAAAAATGGTGCATTTACTTTTTCTAGATTTAATTTTTCTAGAGACTTAGATAGTTGGAATTTTAATTTTAATTGGGTACCTTTTGGAACCAATTCTTCTTACACATTTTTTATTGGTGTAAAATCATCTGTATTATCAGATTTAAAATGGGATAAAAACAAACCTCCAGATAGAAGACTGTTCTAATTGGAAGTTGGAAATTGGAAAACAAAACTTTTTGATTTTTTTTAAAGTAACCTAAAAAATTTTAATTTTATAGTTATCAAAAAACCAAAAAACATGAAAACTATTATCACTACAAAAAATGCACCTGCTCCAATAGGCCCTTACAATCAAGCTGTTTTAACAGGAAATACCTTATATACTTCTGGTCAAATTGCCCTAAACCCAATATCTGGAAAATTAGTTACAGGCGATATCTGTATGGAAACCAAGCAGGTAATGGAAAACTTAAAAGCTGTATTAGGAGCTGCTAAAATGACTTTTGAAAACGTTATTAAATCTTCTATTTTTATTTCTGATATGAATAATTTTACTGAAATCAATAGAATTTATGGAGAGTATTTTGATAACGAAACAGCACCCGCAAGAGAAACTGTAGAGGTTGCAAATTTACCTAAGTTTGTAAATGTAGAAATTAGTATGATTGCTGTAAAATAAGCTTTTGTAGTATATCATTGAAACATCAGAATAAATGGCAGAAAAAATAGACAATATAGACAGCTATGTAAAAAATCATTACATACACAAAAGTAATTGGTTAAGAGCCGCTGTTCTTGGAGCAAACGACGGAATTTTATCAACTGCAAGTATTGCTATTGGTGTTGCTGCAGCAAGTGATGTTAGAGAACCTATTATTTTAGCAACTTTAGCAGGACTAGTGGCTGGAGCTTTATCTATGGCTGCTGGAGAATATGTTTCTGTAAGTTCTCAAACTGACATAGAAAATGCCGATATTGAACGCGAAAAGCAAGAGCTAAAAGAAATGCCTGAGTTAGAATTACGAATGCTAGCAAAAATTTATGAGGAAAGAGGTCTAAAAAAAGAAACTGCCTTAACTGTTGCAAAAGAATTAACCGAACATGATGCACTTGCCGCACATATTAGAGATGAATTAGGTATTAATGAAATAAGTCAAGCTAGACCTATACAAGCTGCATTTGCTTCTGGAGCAGCATTTACTGTTGGTGGTTTACTTCCTTTTTTAGTTACTTTATTTCACCCTTTAAAAAGTATGGAATATTCTCTTTATGGTTTTGCTATATTTTTTCTAATTCTATTAGGTGCTTTAGCTGCCAAAACTGGTGGCTCAAGCATTCTAAAAGCAGTACTTAGAATTACTTTTTGGGGTACAATTGCTATGGGACTTACAGCTTTAGTTGGGTATTGGTTTAATGTAAATGTTGCCTAAAATTGGATGGTAAAACATATAAAACAAAAAAACCTGATAGATAAATCTATCAGGTTTTTTTGTTTTATATAAAATATACTTTCTACAAAGTAGCAGCATATTCTATTAAATCTACAATTTTTGTAGAATATCCCATTTCATTATCATACCAAGAAACAACTTTTACAAAGTTATCATTTAAGGCAATACCTGCTTTGGCATCAAAAATAGAAGTTCTAGTATCTCCAACAAAGTCTTGAGAAACTACCAAATCTTCTGTATATCCTAAAACACCTTTCATAGCTGCACTTTCTGAAGCTGCTTTCATAGCTGCACAAATATCTTCATAAGAAGCCGCTTTTTCTAACTTTACAGTTAAATCTACCACAGAAACATCCATAGTTGGAATTCTAAAAGCCATACCCGTTAATTTACCATTCATTGCAGGAATTACTTTACCTACCGCTTTTGCAGCTCCTGTAGAAGAAGGAATTACGTTACCAATGGCAGAACGCCCGCCTCTCCAGTCTTTCATAGATGGGCCATCTACTGTTTTTTGAGTTGCAGTTGCAGCGTGTACAGTTGTCATTAAACCTTCTACAATACCAAAGTTATCGTTTAAAACTTTAGTTATTGGTGCTAAACAGTTAGTTGTACAAGATGCGTTAGAAAAAATCTTTTGGTCTGCTTTTAATTCTTTGTTATTTACACCCATTACAAACATTGGTGTATGATCTTTAGAAGGTGCAGATAAAACTACTTTTTTAGCTCCTGCTTCTAAATGCTTTCCTGCAGTTTCTTCTGTTAAGAAAAATCCTGTAGATTCTATTACATATTCTGCTCCTACTTCATCCCACTTTAGGTTTGCTGGATCTCTTTCTGCAGTAATTCTAATTTCGTTTCCGTTTACAACTAATTTACCGTCTTTTACGTCTACAGTTCCTTGAAAAGCTCCATGAACTGAATCGTATTTTAACATGTAAGCTAAATAGTCTACATCTAATAAATCGTTAATTGCAACAACTTGCACGTTGTCTCTTAATACTGATGATCTGAATGCTAATCTTCCTATTCTTCCAAATCCGTTAATTCCTACTTTTATCATTTTTTAATCTTTATATAATTAATATTCTACGTGGTCATAATATCAGAAACTCTTAAAAGTTCTTGATCGATTACGTGCCCACCTTTTATTGCATCTGCAATGCTTGTACTTATTACTTCGTTATCTTTTAAACCTACCATTAAATTGGTTTTGCCATCTAATAATAGTTCTACAGATTTTACACCCAATCTACTTGCTAAAACTCGGTCAAAACAAGATGGAGCACCACCTCTTTGCATGTGTCCTAAAACAGATACTCTAACATCATATTCTGGTAAGTTTTCTTCTACGTATTGTGCAAGCTCGTACACATTTCTACCAGACTTATCTCCTTCTGCAACTACAACAATACTAGAAGATTTACCTGTTCTTCTACTTTTTTTAAGAGATTCTAACATTCGGTCTAAACCAAGGTCTTCTTCGGGTATTAAAATTTCTTCGGCACCTGCACCAACGCCTGCATTTAAAGCGATAAACCCAGCATCTCTGCCCATAACTTCTACAAAAAATAATCTGTTATGTGATGATGCGGTATCTCTAATTTTATCGATTGCTTCTACAGCTGTATTTAGTGCTGTATCATAACCAAGCGTGTGTGATGTTCCAAAAATATCGTTATCGATAGTCCCTGGAATTCCTATAACTGGGAAGTTGTATTCTTCGTTAAAAACAACAGCTCCAGTAAAAGAACCATCACCTCCAATTACAACTAAGGCTTCTATTTCCTCTTCTTTCAATTTCTCAAAAGCCTTAGCTCTTCCTTCTTTTGTTCTAAATTCTGTAGAACGTGCAGACTTTAAGATTGTACCACCTTTGTTAATAATATTATTAACACTTCTTGCTGTAAGTTCTATAAAATCTCCTTCTATAAGGCCTTCATAGCCTCTATAAATACCTACACAACTTACTCTATAGTAGGCACAAGCCCTTACTACAGACCTAATTGCTGCATTCATTCCTGGAGAGTCTCCCCCAGAAGTCATGACTGCTATTTTTTTAATTTTTTTCATATTTATCTTCGGTAAAATTACTGTTTTTTAAACACTTGAAATAATAAAATTACGAAATCGTTTTAGCGTTTTCGTCCTTATTTTTATAGGTTTTTTTTAATTATATATTCCTTTATTTTTATCTGTTTTATGTATCATTTTTAATTTTTTTAAAAACAGTTTAAAAATATGCCTAAATGTAATTTAAAAGCCTGGTAATTATCGCTTTTAATTAAAAATTCATTTAGATCTTAATTTCCTTCAAAATTTTTAATATTGTTTTCAATTGTATTTGTAGAGTTTTTAAAAACCTCTTTTTTTGCGTTCTGTTTGAGTTTCTTTTTTAAGCCAATTTTTTGCAATAAACCAGAGAGGGTGTTAAAGTTTACTTGGTAAGAAAGACCAACACCCTGGGTATAACCCTGATCTTCAATCGTGTATTGAATTTCGTTTTGCCTATTAAAAATTACACTTCTAAAATTACCTTCTTTATTTAAAAGCACCTCTACTTTTACCTCTCCAATAACACTAGACTGAGTTTGTGTACCAATAGGCACTCCTACTTTTCCGTTTATAATGACTCGATCACTTACTTGTGTGCTTACAGATAAATCTACTTGGTTATCTATATTTAATCTATCTAAATCATTGTCTCTTTGTCCTTGTTGATAATCTACACCTAGCTGAAATTTGCTGTCTGGACTGTTTAACAAACTAGAAAAGGCTGTTGCAATGGCACTAGAAGCTGTACTTGTAATCGTGGCATTGGCATCAAAATTTACTCTATCTGGATTTACAAAGTTACCGAATGCCAATAAAGAGATAAACTGTGTTGTTTTTTCGTTTACGTTATTATCATTTAAAATAAACTCAAGCTCGTTTGCAATAGTTGGATCTACATTGGTTAATTGTATGTCTAATTCTTGTTTAGAGGTAAATAAACCTCCTGTAATTCTTGCTACTAAATCTACCTCAATATTTCTATTTGAATTAAAGTTTTCTAATAAAACACCTGGGTTTGCTTTTGCTTTATACACAGCAGTCACATCTAAATTGGCGTCTGCAGGGTTTCCGTTCCAAGATACTGTACCTCCTTTTTGTATCACAAAAGGTTTGTTTACAATTCCTCCATATTTAAAATCGTACACTCCACTATCTACAACATAGTCTCCAAACATATTAAATTTACCTCTGGTATTTATTTCTATTTGTAAATTACCAGAACCTCTACCAGAAAGTTGACTTCCATAAACCTCATCTATAACCACTTGAGCAACAGCATCTTTAGTTATCTCTAGGTTAATATTTAATGACAAACCTTTAAGAGCCTCTAAAGCAACTTCATTTTGCCTTTCTTCTACAATTACCTCATCAGATTTAAAATGAATTAAACCAAAACTATCTACTGTTTCAACGTCTTTTAAAGGGACAACAAAAGCGGTACCTGCCATTGTTTTGGCGTTGATATCTATGGTTAACCTATCTGTTAAGCCATAAATATCTGCAGAACCATCAATAAAAGTAGAACCATAATACAAAGCTTCTTCTGTATTATCTGTATCTAAAACCAGTAAATTGTCGCTTTCTATTTTTAATTGTAAAAACCATTGTTTAAAGTTTAAGTGAGAAATACTTCCTTTTAAAATACCTCTAGTGTTGTTTTTTGTATCTAATAGATTAAAATTTTCTAAAATAAAAGATTGTTGTGCTAATGTAATAAAAGATGGGCCTTGAAAATCATAATCTACATTTAAATATGGAAATTTTAAACCTGCATTTTCTAAAGTTAGGGTACCATCCATATCTGGATTACTTAAAAACCCTTTTAAAGAAAACGCACCAGATGCAGAACCCCTTAAAGAAGACAACACATCTTGACCTAAAGGACTAAAAGCATCAAGTTTAAATTCTTCTAAAAAAACATCGAGGTCTATTAAAGGCCTTTCTTCAGAAAAATCTAAATTACCATTTGCTGCAATACTTTTAACGTTTTTATTTTCTATGGCTAAATTTACTTTGTATTTCTTGTAAGAATTTTCTCCAATCACATTTACAAACAAATCTCCTTGTTTAAAATCGTTAACTTCAAAATCTTTTACTTTTAAAGAGGCTTCTGGTAAATAGCTACCTTCTTTTTGAACAAAATCTAAATGACCAGATAGTTGTCCTTTTAAGGATAGGCTATCTATAACTGGTAGAAAGCTTTCTAATTCTACTTTGGTAAAATCGGCTAAAAGTATTTTTTCATCATCGCCTCTTAAACTTCCGGTAAATTCGATTTTTTGTTCTTCTGAAACTAGTTTAAACTGGCTAAAATTAAATTCATTGGTTTTTAGATCAAATATAATTCTATCTGTATTTTTCTGATCTGGGTTAATATTCCAGGTATTTCCTTTAAAAATAAAAGAGGATTTTTCGAAACCTAATACAGATTTTCCTTCTTCATTAAACGTGTAGAAAAAGTCTAAATTAAAGTCTTCATTTTTCTTTTTTCCTCCAATAAATTCTGATTTAAAAAAAAGTGTATCATTTCTAGTTAAGTTTAACAACCTTAATTTAGAAACTTTATAATAATCTGTATTTAATTCATTTGCAGATAAAAAAGTATTGTATAAAGGATTTTTATTGTCAGTAATTAAAGAAAAATCTTTTACCTCATTACCATATGCATTTATTCTTGGTGATGAAATGTTTGCTCGAAATAAATCTTTATCAGAATTTATTTTCCCTTTAATTTTTGTTTGATCATCTATAGAAATATCAGGAAAAAAGACGGCTACAATTTGATTGTAAATGGTGAAATTGAAATCTAAAAACTGATTTTTTTCAACTTCATAAGGCTGGTAGTTTGTATAAATACTACCCAATGCATTTTGTGCAACATTAGGTAGTTCTGCAAAAGAAAATTTACCAGAAATAAAACCATTTGCAATGTCTTTAGAGGCAACCTCTATGGTTTTTATACTATTTTTTATAGATGATGTAACTTGGAACTTTTTAAAAATGTATTCTTGTTGCTGATTTGTGTAAAGTACATTTTTAAAAATGGATTTTCCAACAATATCATCTAAAGTATTACCTTCTATATCTAGAGCAATAGTACCTTTAACAACAGATATGCTGTCTCTTGTAAATAAATTGGTTTCTTTTAAGTTTAAATATGTAATGTTAGAAGTAAAATCGAATTTATGGGTTTTAGAAGATAAATCTGCCAAACCTTTAAAGTTCATTTTAAAATTTTCATCATCTATGGTTAAATCTCCATCAAATTTATTGTTTTGATACTCGCCATTTGCTACTAAATTTTTGTAGGTATAGTCATTAAAATTAAGTTCAGAAATTTTACCTACAAAACTGGTATTAATATTGTTTAATGTAAATCCACTTCCATCTACATCTCCTTTTAAAGAAATTTTACCAAAAATAGAATTTTCAAAAAATTTACCCATATCAAAATTTATCAATTCTAGATCTCCTTTATAAGAAGCTGTATCAATTTCGTCTATATTATCAATTTCTAGATCTGAAACAGCACCACCTATTTGAGAGTTTACACGAATGCCTGCCATCATTTTATCTGGAGTTATCGATATATTTCCTTTAATTATAAACTGCCCTAACTTTCTAAATTCTGATGGTAAAGTTTTTCCTAGAACATTGGGTAAAATATTTTTTAATTCATTGTAGGTTGCTGTTAAGTTGTTTAATTGTCCTTTAAAGGTAAAACCTCTTTCTGTGTTTACGGCATTTTTAAATGCTAAATCTCCATTTACTTTTATTCCTTTTTGGGTAGATAATATTAAATTTTTAAGTGTAAAATCATTAAGTAGACCTTTTATTTTTCCAGAAAAACTAATAATATCTTCACCACTTAACTCGTTGTAAAACTTTTTTAAATCTTGTACTTTTAATTTACTTTTATCAAAGTTTCCCGTAATTTTTACTTTGTCTGTAAAGTTGGCTAAATCTTCTCTTTTATAATTAAAAACAATATCTCCTATCACTTTGGAGTCTTTGGTTTCTAAAACTGTATTTTTAAAGTTCATTGCAGTTTTAGTATAGCTATAATTGGTGGTTAGATTACTAACCTTTAAACCTTGATTTGTTTTAAAATATAGACCTCTAATATTTGAAGAAAAATCGGCTCCATTTACAATTAAATTTTGCAAATTACCACCAGTATTAGAAGCAGAAAATCTAAGCTCTCTGTCTTTATTTAGATCGGTAATTCTAAAGTTTAAATTTTCTACGTAAATATTGCTTGCTTTTAAAATAAAAGGAGGTGCAAGCGAGTCTTTAGGTTTATCACTCTTAAAACTATCAATAAAAATACCCATATTATCTGTAGTTTCACCTTTATAGGTTTTCATATAATAATAGGCATTTTCTATGGTAATGTTGTCAAATAGCAATTGACTATTTACAGCTTTTCTAGCACTTAAAATAGAAGTACTTATTTTTTTTACAAAAATTAAAGTGTCTTTATGATGATCTCTAATTTCAACCTCTTTTAACTGTATACTTCCCAAAAAAGACAAGTTTACTTTTCCAATTTTTAGATTGGTGTTATAAGTTTTGTTGATGTTTTGGGTAACGTAATTACCTAACTTAGTTTGCACGTAAGAAGTAGAAAGTAAAATACTTAGAAATAGTAAAAAGAGCACAAAATACCCAAACCATTTTACTATTTTTTTTCCTACTTTTTTGATGATAATTTATTTTTAAGGTGATGCAATACTGAATTAAATAAACAAAAATATTGCCAAATAATACAAATAACGTGCAAATTTAANAAAGAATTAAATTTCTATTGGTAAAAAAAGAAAATGACTATAAAATATACTTAATTTTGTGCAATTTTGCAGTATGGAAACACCCATTTACATTTTAGGCATAGAATCTTCTTGCGATGACACTAGTGCATCTGTAATTTGTAACGCACAAATATTAAGTAATGTTGTTGCAAACCAAGAAGTGCATGCAAAATATGGTGGTGTGGTTCCTGAATTAGCTTCTAGAGCGCATCAACAAAATATTGTACCAGTGGTACAACAAGCGTTAGCCCAAGCAAATATTGGCAAAGAACAATTAGCTGCTATTGCTTTTACAAAAGGCCCAGGCTTAATGGGTTCTTTGTTAGTAGGTACTTCATTTGCAAAATCTTTGGCTTTAGGTTTAAACATTCCTTTACTAGACGTTAACCACATGCAAGCGCACATTTTAGCGCATTTTATTAAAAGTGATGACAACAAAATGCCTCCTTTTCCTTTTATTTGTTTAACCATAAGTGGTGGCCATACTCAAATTGTAAAAGTGACCAATTATTTTGAAATGGAAGTTTTAGGAGAAACAATAGATGATGCAGTTGGAGAAGCTTTTGATAAATCTGCTAAAATCTTAGGGTTGCCTTATCCTGGAGGTCCTTTAATAGATAAATATGCTCAATTAGGAAACCCAAAGGCATACCCTTTTACCAAACCAAAAGTGGGCGATTTAGATTTTAGTTTTAGTGGTTTAAAAACTGGGATTCTATATTTCATTCAAAAACAACAGCGCATAAACCCTAATTTTATAAAAGAAAACTTAAATGATATTTGTGCATCTATCCAATTTACAATTGTAGAAATTTTAATGGATAAACTAAAAAATGCTGTAAAAAAAACCAATATAAAACACATTGCCATTGCTGGTGGAGTTTCTGCAAATTCAGAAATAAGAAAAAGATTACAACTAGCTGAAAAACATTTGGGTTGGACTACCTACATACCAAAATTTGAATACACAACAGACAATGCTGCTATGATTGCAATTTCTGGGTATTTAAAATATTTAAATAAAGATTATTCTGATGTTTCTGTAACCGCAAAAGCACGTTTAAAAGTTACCGAATAAAATTTTATGAGACATTTTAAAAACAGACTCGTATTTAACCTTAGTTATTTTTTATTTTGGATGGGTTATTTTGCCTTTGCAAGATTATTTTTTCTTTCTTTTTACTTTGAAAAAACAAAAGAACTAGGGTTAACAAACACTTTAAAAACCTTTTTATATGGTTTGCAATTAGATGCGTCTTTTGCAGCCTATTTAAGTGTTATTCCGTTTTTAGCAACTATAGTTACCGTTTTTAGCAACGCTAAAAAAATCTATAAAACAATCTTATGGTACACCATAACAGTACTTATTGTTTTAAATTTATTTTTAATTATAGACGCTAGTTTGTACCAAGCTTGGGGTGTTCGTTTAGATACTTCTTTGTTAGCCTATATAAATACTCCAGAAGTTATGTTGGCTTCTGCATCTACTTTTCAAATGATTGCTGGCAGCTTATTTTGGATTGCATCAACCTATGTGTTTATTATCGTTTTTAAAAAATTACTACACTCAAAACACCTAAAAATAAAAACCAGTAATTGGTCACAAGCACCTTTACTTTTAATTCTAACAGCATCATTAATACTACCAATTAGAGGTGGCTTACAAACCATACCCGTAAACCAAAGTAATGTGTATTTTTCTAATAAAATGTTTGCAAATCATGCTGCTAATAATTTTATATGGAATTTTGCTAACACTATTACACATAAAACAAACGGAAAAAATATTTATAAATTTTATGATAAACATGTAGCTAAAAACATCATAAAAAAAAGAAAAAATCAACTATTACAACCAACCACAGATTCTATTTTAAACACTACAAAACCCAATGTTATTTTAATTATTTGGGAAAGTTTAACAGCCAAAGTAGTAGGTTCATTAGGTGGGGAGCCAAATGTTACAGAAAACTTAAACAGACTCTCTAAAGAAGGGGTTTTATTTACAAATTTTTATGGAAATGGAGACAGGACAGACAAAGGTTTACCTGCTATTTTAAGTGGTTATTATCCACCTCCTGTAAAAAGAATTATGCGAATGCCAAATAAAACAAGAAGTTTACCAATGTTGCCAAAAAAAATGAATAATTTAGGCTATAAAACTTCTTTTTATTATGGTGGAGATACCAATTTTGGTAATATGAATACCTATTTAAGAAATGCTGAAGTTTCTAAAATTGTAGATGGTAGTGAGTTTGATAAAAAAGATTGGAACTCTAAATGGGGCGCTTTTGATGATGTTTTTATGAAACGTTTTGCCAACGATTTAACCACAAAACAAACTCAGCCTTTTTTTACAGTAGCTTTAACCTCTACAAGTCATGAGCCTTACGAATTAAATAGCACCTATAAATTTGGCAAAGATTCTGAAGACAATCTTTTTAGGAGCTCGCATGCATATACTGACAAAGTTATTGGTAATTTTATCAATTTTGCAAAAAAACAAGACTGGTATAAAAACACTTTAATTGTAATCATGTCAGATCATGGGCATAGCTCTCCAAAACATATAGGAGAATATTTTTCGCCAGAAAAGTTTCAAATCCCTATGCTTTGGTTAGGTGGTGCTTTGCAGAAAAAAGGAATCGAAATTGACAATATGACGAGTCAAGTGGATTTTGCTTACACCTTATTAGATTTATTAAAAGCAGATAATTCCGATTTTAAATTTGGTAAAAATTTGTTTAACTCTTCAGAAAAACAATACGCGCATTACATTTTTAATAAAGGTTTTGGCACGCTTACTAAAAAGAGTTTTTACTTATTTGATTATGTAAGCAACAAGCCTATTTTAAAATATGGTGATGAAGCTAACAAGTTAGATTCTTTGGGTAAAGCTATTACACAAGATGCTTATCAAGATTTTTTAGACAGAAAATAATTATTACTTTTTTTCTAGATGCTCTTCTATATCTGCAATATGATGTTGCAAAGCTTTAGCCGAAATTTGTATTTCTTTAATTAATAAAGCAAGTGATATAATTAATAATACCAACGCAAAACCAAAAATATAGGCAGCTATTAAAAAGAAATTAATGTAAATTAAAAACATCGTTAATACACAAAAAAGCAAGCTTGATATTCCAAAAATCTGCATCCATCTTGTTAGATTTAATCGCAGTTTTAAGTTTTTAATTTGTCTTAATAAAGATTTATCTTTTTTTTCTAAATAAATATCATGTAGGTTTCTTATTACAGAAGCATATGCCAAAAATCGATTGGTATATGCTAACATTATTAAAGAAATTGCAGAAAATAATAAAGCTGGCGTTGTTAATGTTAGTTGTTCCATATCCCAAAATTAAGTAATAATTTTTGATGTTTTCAATTTAAAATCATTCTAAAATTAGAAACTCCCTTTAAATATTGTATTGCAAATAAATAATTAATAATTTTATGAAGATTTAAAACATCGCTATCATAAAAAAAATGGGTTCAGTAGACAAAAATGTAAGAATTAGTATCGCATTTGTTTTAGGTTTTGTGCTTTATACAAATGCAACTTCTAGTACTTTGGTTATTAATCTATTAGTATTAGTAGGTATTTTTGTTTTTATTTGTTTTTGTCCATTATATTTAACTTTTGGCATCTCTTTATCAAAAAAAAATTAAAAGTAATTAGCCTATGAAATACAACTTTCTAATTATTTTATTCTTTAGTTTGTCCTTTTCTGCCCAAAACTTACCTAAAGAATTTGTGTATTTAAAAACAATTGATTCAAGCATAAAAAGTGAATTACGTTATTTTTCTAATAATAATTTCATAGGAAAACCGATAGATGGTTATGAAGGCAATCGTGTTATTGTAACTATTGAAACAGCAAAGGCTTTAAAAAAAATTCAACATATTTTATCAAAAAAAGAGTTAGGTTTAAAAATTTTTGATGCATACAGACCACAAAAGGCCGTAAATCATTTTGTAAAATGGGCTAAAGTTTTACAAGACACTTTAAAAAAAGCTAAATACTATCCCACCGTCCCGAAANCTGAATTATTTAAACANGGGTATATTGCCTCTAAATCTGGTCATTCTAGAGGAAGTACAGTAGACTTAACAATTATTAATTTAAAAACAGGAAAAGAATTAGACATGGGAAGTCCTTATGATTTTTTTGGTCAAAAATCGCATCCCTTTTCTAATAATATTACAAAAAAACAACGCGAAAACAGAATACTTTTAAGAAATATTATGTTATCAAATAATTTTAAACCCTATGCAAATGAATGGTGGCATTTTACACTTAAAAATGAACCTTTTCCTAATATATACTTTAACTTTCCTATAAAATAAATAGTTTTAACAATTCTTAAACACCAACAATATAAATCAGCGTTATATTTGCTCTAAATTGTTATAAATAACACAATGATATTTAAAAAAAATAACATTATACTTCTTATATGCATTTTATGTAGCTCACCTTTTTTTGCGCAGTTAGATAAAAGTAATGGCAATAACGAAAAAGAAAAGGTAAAAGCTATTGTTTTAAAAAACACCAAAGCTGTAGAAAAACCAAAATCTATAGAATTAAATGGTAACGAAGGTTTTAAAAAAGCATATGATAAAGAGCAAGAAAAGTTAAAAGAAAAACAAAAAAAAGACGCATTAAATAACAAAGGTATTTTAACTCAAAAAAAAATAAACGAAGCCCGTTTTTTAAAAGCATTTAAAAAAATAAACGGACAATACATTTATCCTAAAATAGACCAAGATTTAGGTAGCTTTAGAACTACTTCAAATAGTGTAAACATTATTTGTAGAGATTTTCAATATCCAGATGGAGATAGAGTAACCATTATGGTTAATAACATACCTGTAATTACCAATATTTTATTAAAACAAAATTATCAAAGTTTTAAAATAAACTTAAATAAAGGTATCAATAAAATTTCTTTTGTTGCATTAAATCAAGGTACTTCTGGCCCCAATACAGCCGCTTTTAAAGTTTATAATGATGCTGGCATGCTACTATCATCCAATGAATGGAATTTAGCCACAGATGCCAAAGCAACTTTGGTAATTGNCAAAGAAGAATAACAGAGAAATAGCAACGNTACGAAAACGATTGAGTTAAATAAAAAAATGATGTTTTTTTATTCTATGTAAAACAGTTATTTTTGTATTCCAGTTTTTAAAACGATAAACGAACAACAATTTTTAAGAATGAAAAAAATCACCAAACAAACCTATTTAGATTGGTACAGAGAAATGCTTTTTTGGAGAAAATTTGAAGATAAATTAGCATCTGTTTACATTCAACAAAAAGTAAGAGGTTTTTTACACCTTTACAATGGGCAAGAAGCAATTTTAGCAGGCGCTTTNCATGCTATGGACTTGTCTAAAGACAAAATGATTACCGCTTANAGAAACCATGTACAACCCATTGGTATGGGAGAAGACCCAAAAAAGGTGATGGCAGAATTGTATGGAAAAGNAACAGGAACTTCTAAAGGAATGGGTGGTTCTATGCACATTTTTTCTAAAGAATTTGGTTTTTATGGTGGTCATGGAATTGTTGGTGGTCAAATACCTTTAGGAGCAGGTATTGCGTTTGCAGATAAATACAAAGGAAGTGATGGTGTTACTTTAACTTGTTTTGGTGATGGTGCTGCAAGACAAGGATCTTTACACGAAGCATTTAACATGGCAATGTTATGGAAATTACCAGTCATTTTTATTTGTGAAAACAATGGATATGCAATGGGTACTTCTGTAGAAAGAACAGCAAACCATGATGATGTTTGGAAACTTGGTTTAGGTTACGAAATGCCTTGTGGCCCTGTAGATGCTATGAATCCTATTAAGGTTGCAGAAGCTATAGACGAAGCTTTACAAAGAGCAAGACGTGGAGATGGCCCAACATTTTTAGAAATGAAAACATATAGATATAGAGGACACTCTATGTCTGATGCACAGCATTATAGAACAAAAAATGAAGTAGAAGAATACAAAAAAATAGATCCAATAACGCAAGTTAAAGATGTTATTTTAGATAAAAATTACGCTACTGAAGATGATATTGCTGCAATTGATAAAGAAGTAAAAGCGAGAGTTAAAGAATGTGAGCAATTTGCAGAAGATTCTCCTTTCCCAGAAACTCAGCAATTATACGATATGGTATACGAACAAGAAGATTATCCTTTTATAAGTTAAAATATGGCTACAGTTGTAAATATGCCGCGTTTAAGTGACACCATGGAAGAAGGTGTTGTGGCAAAATGGTTAAAAAGTGTTGGAGATAAAATTGAAGAAGGTGATATTTTAGCAGAAATTGAAACCGATAAAGCTACTATGGAATTTGAATCTTTCCATGAAGGTGTTTTGCTACACATTGGTGTGCAAGAAGGTGAAACCTCTCCTGTTGATAAATTATTAGCAATAATTGGTGAAGAAGGTGAAGATATTTCTGCACTTTTAAATAATAATGCTAATGATGTATCTCAAGAAAAAGAAGAAACATCTAATAAAACAGAAAGCTTTTCTGAAGAATCTTCTAACGATAAAGATTCGAACGAAGAAGCTAGTATACCAGAAGGTGTTCAAGTAATTACAATGCCACGTTTAAGTGATACGATGACAGATGGTACTGTAGCCACTTGGTTAATAAAACAGGGAGATTCTGTAGAGGAAGGTGATATTTTAGCAGAAATAGAAACCGATAAAGCTACTATGGAGTTCGAATCTTTTTATGAGGGAAACCTACTACACATTGGTGTACAAGAAGGAGAAACTGCTCCTGTAGATAGTTTATTAGCTATTATTGGACCAGAAGGAACTGATGTTTCTAGCATTGTTGAAAATGGAGTTCCTACAGAAAAGAAATCTTCATCAGACAAAAAAACTGCTCCAAAAGAAAACAAACAAGACAACAAAGAAGAACATAAATCTTCTAATGCAAATACAGGTACAAATAATTCTGGTGGTAGAATTTTTGCATCGCCATTGGCGAAAAAAATTGCATCAGACAAAGGAATTAACTTAGCAGATGTTAGTGGTTCTGGAGAAAATGGTAGAATTATTAAAAAGGATGTAGAAAACTACACACCTTCTGCTACTGTTTCTTTAGAAACACCTACACCAGCATCTTCTGCTGCTGCACCTTCTTTTTCGGTAACTGGAGAAGAAAAATCTGAAGAAGTTAAAAATTCGCAAATGCGTAAAGCAATTGCTAAGTCTTTAGGTAATTCTAAATTTACTGCACCAGACTTTAGTTTAAATATAGAGGTAGATATGGATGCAGCAATTGCCTCTAGAAAAACCATAAATGCTATACCAGATACCAAAGTATCTTTTAATGATATGGTGGTTAAAGCATGTGCTATGGCATTACAAAAACACCCACAAGTAAACACTTCTTGGACCGATAATAATACTGTTTATCATTCTCATATACACGTTGGTGTTGCTGTTGCTGTAGACGAAGGTTTATTAGTACCTGTAATTAAACACACCAACCAAATGAGTTTAACCCAAATTGGTGCTACTGTTAGAGATTTAGCTGGTAAAGCTAGACATAAAAAAATTACTCCTGCAGAAATGCAAGGCAGTACTTTTACAGTTTCTAATTTAGGCATGTTTGGTATCGATAATTTTACATCAATTATAAACCAACCAAACTCTGCCATTTTATCTGTTGGGGCTATTGTACAAAAACCTGTAGTTAAAAACGGACAAATCGTAGTAGGTAATACTATGAACTTAACTTTAACCTGTGATCATAGAACGGTTGATGGTGCTGTTGGGGCGCAGTTTTTACAAACATTAAAAACATTTATAGAAAACCCTGTTACAATGTTAGCATAGTTTCCTGTAAATTTAGGATAAACTAAAAATGCCTTGAGAAATTAATTCTCAAGGCATTTTTTATATTTCAAGTTTTAAAACTTATATTTTAGTTGTTTTTACTTTAGCAGTTATGGTAACCTCTGCGCCATTTGCAGACACTTTTACCTCTGTATTTGCAGTATCTTGCACTCCAGTAGTTGCATCAATAACAATAGCACCTGAAACTTTTCCTGCCCCCATACCACTAACATCTCCTGTTACATCTAAGTAAACCTTACCTTCAATAATTTTAGAAACTGTATACTTTGTTACAATTTTCATTCCTTGCTGACTTAGCTCTGTAGACCAAGAACTACCCACAGACACTTTTTCTTCAGGATATTTAATGCTACTAGATTGTTTTACAAATTCTTCCATTCCTGGCGCCATTGGCTCTACTTTTATATCTGTAGCTTCACCCCTATTAGTCATTTTAGTCGTAATCAATGCTTTTAGCATAGGATCAAACTGTTGTTTAAACATTTTACCTGTTTCATCTAAATCTTCTTCTTTTTTAGTAGAATCAAAATCCATTATCATACCACCTTGCAACATATTCATTTTAATAGTAGATATTTTAGAAGCTGCTGTAAAACTATCTCCTTCTTTTTTAATAATAGACATGTTCATTTTTATTTTCATATCCATACCACCAGCAGCTCCCATATTTTGTGACTGCTCTAGATCTATCAGAAACTCATCTCCTTCATTGTAGTTGGCTCTTAATAAAACAGAATCTTGACAAAATGCACTTAATGAAGTTGCAATAACAAATAATAATAACAATTTTTTCATATATTTTAATTTTAATTTATAATATGCTAATTTACTATTTTAAAAATTGTAAGTTCAGATAAAAGAAATAAAAATAGTTGAAAACCCAAACATAGTAACTCTCTAAAAACTTTCATACTTTACTTTTTGTTAAAATTTAACTTCATAAATCATAGTTTAATAAACTAAATATCAGTAATATAAAAATTTAAGCTAGCTAAAAGTAAAAAGCTCACAAATAGTGAGCTTTTTGGATTATATGATTTATGTATTTTTAAAAATCTTGATTTACATCCCAAGATTCTAATATTTCTTTTAATGTTTTAATAAACATACCCCCCAAAGCTCCATTTACAACTCTATGGTCGTAAGAATGTGAAACAAACATTTTTTGTCTGATTCCAATAAAATCTCCTTCTGGAGTTTCTATCACAGCAGGTACTTTTCTAATAGCACCTAAAGCTAGAATAGCAACTTGCGGCTGATTTATAATTGGTGTACCCATTACAGATCCAAAACCACCTACATTAGTTACAGTGTAGGTTCCTCCTTGTATTTCATCTGGTTTCAAAGCATTATTTCTTGCTCTATTTGCTAAGTCGTTTACAGCAGATGTCATACCCACTAAATTTAACTGATCTGCATTTTTAATAACGGGCACAATTAAATTACCATCTGGTAAGGCTGCAGCCATCCCTAAGTTAATATTTTTCTTTTTAACGATGGTATCACCATCAACAGCAATATTTATTAACGGATATTTTTTAATGGTGCTTGCTACAGCTTGCATTAAAATAGGAGTAAATGTTAACTTTTCTCCTTCTCTTTGCAAGAATTCGTTTTTAACTTTATTACGCCATTTCACAATATTTGTAACATCTACTTCTATAAAAGATTGCACATGTGCTGATGTGTGAACCGAATCTACCATATGTTTGGCAATTAACTTGCCCATTCTTGTCATTTCAATCACCTCATCTTCACCATTTATAGAAACAGGTACTGATTTCGAAACTGATTTTTCAATATGTTTCGGCACAACTGATGGATTAAGTTCTTCAACTTCATTTGAAATATCACCCCTATTTTCTAAATAAGATAGGATATCATCTTTTGTAACTCTCCCATCTTTACCAGAACCAGCAAGGGTTTCTAGTTCTTCCATAGAAACACCTTCTGTTTGAGCAATGTTTCTAACTAATGGTGAGTAAAATTTACCTGAATCTGAATTTTTAGCAAGAGGTGTTGCGATAATTTCTGATGCTTTTTCTATAGTTTTTTCTACTTCTTTAACTTCTTCTGTAGCAACTGTTTTTTCATTTTTCGTAGTAGTTTGTTCTTCAACATCATTTTCTCCTTCTGTTTCTATAATAGCAATTACATCTCCAACAGCAACAACATCATCTTTTTGAAACAGAATTTCTACCAAAGTTCCTTCTACTTCAGAAGGTACCTCAGAATCTACTTTATCTGTGGCAATTTCTACAACAGCTTCATCTAATTCAACGGAATCTCCAACATCTTTTAACCAAGAGGTGATGGTTGCTTCTGCAACACTTTCTCCCATTTTTGGTAACTTTAATTCAAATCTTGCCATTTAATCAAATTTTATAAGTTGCAAAAGTACTAAAAAAAGAGGTGATTTTTTCTTAAAAAAATTACTAAAATTAAAATCATTAATTACAGTAATTTGTATTATTAATATTAATTACCACTAATTATTAATAAATACATAAAAATAAAATTATTTAATACTTAAATATTGCGCATTTAACAATGTTTTGTTTTATCTAAATAAATGTGATATAAAAAAAAGAATATTTTTCTATTTTAATTTTCCTAAAATAAAATATTATTAAAGTTTATTAAAAACTAAATAAGAGAACCACTCTTACTATTTAAAACCTTTTTGAAGCTATACATTGTCTAGAGGAGAAATAAGTGGAATGGTTATAAAAACAGTAACATCATTTTAATCAAAATTATTTTAAAAATGAAAACTAAACCCAATTTTTAGGTTCTTCTAAAACTTTTAATAACCTTGCTTCTTCAGAATTTTCTTTGGGTTGATGATTGTATTTCCACTGCACAATTGGTGGTAAACTCATTAAAATACTTTCTATTCTACCATTTGTTTTTAAACCAAAAAGAGTACCTCTGTCGTGCACTAAATTGAATTCTACATAACGACCTCTTCTAACTTCTTGCCAATCTCTATGTTGCTGTTCATAATCAAGTTCTTTTCTTTTTTTAACGATTGGCACATAACTTTCTAAAAAACTATTACCTATCTCAGTAACAAAATTGTATCTATCTTTAATTGAAAATTCTTCGGTTTCTTTTAAATAATCGAAAAACAAACCTCCAATTCCACGTGCTTCATTTCTGTGTGTGTTCCAAAAATACTCATCACAG
>P_2C_Liq_1_UnCtyDRAFT_1000057_pt1 | contig 41444 bp, 29 predicted proteins | sample Pon2CUnioCityCA_2_FD_10234 | JGI IMG/M metagenome (IMG submission 10234) | reverse complement strand
GGTTCATCGTAAAGAGCTAAATGTAAGCTTTGAGCATAGTAAAGAAGCTTCTGAACCTTCATATTGGTTATATCCGCTTCAACACCATCCTCATAAGCTTTGATGATAAAGTAATGTGCTGCCTTGAGATAATCCATTGTTCTGTACCTCGCAGCTTAAGGGTTGCTTTACCTCTATTATAACAGTGATGATAGTGACTGGTGAGTGATGACCAAAACGATTTTGGGTCTTCGTTTTAGATTGCTATCAAATTTTAATGGGCTTCGCTGTTCTGGAGAAATCACAGTAAAGCGGAATCTTACTGATTCAGTCACTTTGTTATGCAAAAAGTTGTTTTTTATAGGGGAAATTGATAGTAAATCGTGCCGTTATCGCTGACTTCGAACGTGGCTTCAAATTGTTCAGCTTGCTGGTCTAAGTAGGTTTTTGCAGCCTCGCCAGAAAGTCCCGAGGCGATCGCAAACTGCATTACGGTCACAGAACCCCGGTTACTCTGGACTACCTCATAAAACACATTCTGTAACCGTTCCGCTTCCGTCGGGTCCTCCATTTTTAGGGATTTTTGACGTTTTCCAGCAAAGAGGGGAGGATGTTCCATCAGCAACTGTCCCAACTTAGCGAAGCTGGCGGTAAAGACTAAGCAAAACAGAGAGCCTAAAACATTATCAATGAACGGTCCCTCGCTATCAAACAGCAGCGCGATCGCCACCACAAGAAACAACCCCGCACTACCATAAGAACAAACCCCTAAAATCCCTCGAATCAGCTTCATAATGCCTTGTCTCCGCTCGGATTACTTAATTTTATCTTAAACAGGAATTTGGCGGGTCGCGATGGCTGTTCCTGAGGCGGATGACACCATCGCTAACGGCTCGATAGACCAAACTAACCTACGGTGACGGGGTGCTGCTGCGATCGCAACTCCTTAACAATCTCCTCTAAGCCATCATGATTAAGGCGATAACTCAAGGGATGAGCCACCAAACGGGCCGTACTCTCAAACAAGACCTCAATCTCAATCAGACCATTCTCCTTCAGAGTCCGTCCCGTCGAGACCAAATCCACAATCGCCTCAGACATCCCCGTAATCGGCCCAAGTTCCACGGAACCATAGAGGGGGACAATCTCCACCGGTAAATCTAAACTGCGGAAATAGTCCCGCGCACAGGTGACAAACTTCGAGGCGACTCGGCCATGAATTGGTAAATCAATCGGACTGCGATAGGGACTTGACGCCTTCACCGCCACCGAAAGACGACAACCACCAAAGCCTAAATCCGCCACTTGGGCCACATTAGGGTGTTTTTCCCGCAAGACATCATAGCCAACGATTCCCAGTTGTGCTTGGCCGTATTCAACATAAACCGGGACATCTAAGGCCCGCACCAGTAACCCTCGGGCCGTTCCCGTCTCATCCAACATCTGAAGTTGGCGGTTGGATGAGTCTAGGAAGCCGCTGAAATCGAGGCCAACCGCCTTCAGGGAACGAATACTGTCTTTTAAGAGTGCGCCTTTCGGCAATGCGATCGTCAACATAATCGAAACGGATAAAACAAAACAGAGAATAAGTCAAGATGACCAATCAAACCCCAAATTCAGGTCTAAGCCAGACCTAAACCGGTCTGTTATGGAGTTCCATCGCCAGACTCGGCCATGGATTCGGCCACAGACTTAACCTCCACCTCCGTCGCAACGGCGGCCTCTTTACCCTTGTGATTGGCTTTAACGCGGGTAATGGGTTCGAGAAGTTTCGGGTCGAGTTCTTGATTGGAGAACAGGGGGAGAATCTCAGCGATAAAGGCTTCGGCGGCTTTGGAGCGATAGCGATTGGGATTGTAGATCACATTGAGGGTGCGTTTGACCACGACCTCCTCAATTGTGGCCTGGTGTAACACTCCCATCTCTAACTCTTTCTCGATCGCCGAGACGGACACAAACGCCGCTCCTAAACCGGACTGCACAGCGTTTTTAATCGCCTCAATAGAGTTGAGTTCCATCTCTAGGGTTAAGCGGCGTGTATCGATATCACAGCGAGCTAAAACGCGATCGATGACCTTGCGAATGGTCGATTGAGAGTCGAGAGCAATAAATTGCAAGTTATACAACTCCTCTTTATGGACCGAGGGTAACTGAGCCAGGGGATGAGACACCGGCAAAATTAAGGCCAGTTCGTCTTCGGCGTAGGGGATAACTTCCAAAGAATCTTGTAAATCCGTGGGGACTTCGCCGCCGACAATGGCCAAATCCACCTGGCCATTAGCGACACTCCAAGAGGTGCGCCGCGTCGAATGGACATGGAGTTGCACCGCTACATCCGGGTAACGTTGACGGAAAGCACCAATCGTCCGGGGAAGAAGATACGTCCCGGTGGTTTGGGAGGCGCCGACAATGAGGGTTCCTCCCTGTAAATTTTGTAAATCTTCAATGGCGCGACAAGTTTCTTGACACAGGGTCAGCACTTTCTCGCCATAACTGAGTAGTAAGTGGCCCGCCTCCGTCAATTGTGCTCGTCGTCCGCCGCGATCGAACAACGGCACATCCAGTTGTCGTTCTAAGTTTTGAACCTGGAGACTGACCGCTGGTTGGGAAACATACAGGCTATCGGCGGCCCGCTTAAAGCTTCCCTCAGAGGCGATCGCCTTGAGGATGCGTAGCTGATCCAGAGTAAAAGGAAGGTCAGACATAGATGAAAAGTCGGTGAGGGAAAAGCGCCATCTGGCAGCCCACCCATGTCACTAGCGTACCGGAGTGGGTGCGTTTTTTGACCCCCTCAAACAACGACAGTAGCATAAGAGCGAGTCAGGGCCTTCAAAGTTTTGTTGCTTAGATCGTTCCCACCCCATCACCGGCCGGGATCATCGACAAACCCAAGACTGGCAAAACCCAAGTCATAACCCACGTCACAACCCACGTCGACTTGTAGGGGTCATCTGCGTTTGCTAAGATCTGTCCCACAAGTGGAACTAAATACTATCAACGACAAATAGAGGGTCTTGGTCACAGGCGATCGCCTTGATTGTCTGCGAGCTTATCTACTGTTGCGACTGTTGCGACAAGAGTCTCGAAACCTCTTGCTTGTTCTGATTTGGCATACCCATCGAGTTCAATTGAGACCCTAGACTTGTGGTAGACTGCTTATCGAGTTGTCACACCAACTCGAAGCAGGACGGCCAAGCATCTGTTGAAACATTGGACAACCCTGTGGAAGACTGGGTTACACCTATGGAAGCTGAGTTAGACCAAGAGAAACTTAGTTTCGGTCGGCTTCGGCCATGGAAGCAGGGTGTCTCGGCTGTCATTTTCACTCGAATCGTTGATGCGATCGCTGGCACTTAACCAACCTTTTACGTTGGCGCGGACATCCCGCGTTCTACCGAACCGGTGAGCGTTGGGAGAAATCGCGCCTCGGTGTGGGACTAAAATGCCAAGGGATGTCAACTCGGGTAGACTTGTTAAACACAGTGGGGTTGGGCGAGGACACGATACCCAATCATGTCCGAGGGGTCGCCTCACTATAAAAATGCAAATCCCGTCCAGGGAAAAAAAGCCTGTGCTGCCATGCCTAAACGGTCAGCGCCGGGAATACGTCACATGTGTCGATAGAGGAAACTTATGAGCATGAAGCCAGATCGCGTGGTTCTTATTGGTGTCGCGGGAGACTCGGGTTGTGGGAAATCTACCTTTTTGCGCCGACTCTCCGATTTATTCGGTGCAGAGAAGTTGACCGTCATTTGTCTCGATGACTATCACAGCTTAGACCGCAAAGGACGTAAAGCCGCTGGGGTCACAGCACTCGACCCTCGCGCCAACAACTTTGATCTGATGTACGAGCAGATCAAGTCTTTGAAAGAAGGCAACCCCATTGACAAACCTATTTACAACCACGAAACCGGAGAACTCGATCCTCCTGAACGAATCAACCCCAATAAAATCATCGTCATTGAAGGGTTACACCCAATGTATGACGAGCGAGTTCGTGGCTTGCTAGACTTTAGCATCTACCTCGATATCAGTGACGAGGTCAAAATCGCCTGGAAGATTCAGCGGGACATGGCAGAACGGGGTCACACCTATGAAGACGTTCTAGCCTCAATTGAATCTCGCCGGCCTGACTTCGAGCAATATATTGACCCGCAGAAGCAGCACGCGGACATTGTGATTCAGATTCTGCCGACGAATCTCATCAAGGATGACAAAGAGCGTAAAGTTCTCCGAGTGCGCCTGATTCAACGCAATGACGTTGACCACCTCGAACCGGCCTATCTCTTTGATGAAGGGTCAACCATTAACTGGACTCCCTGCGGTCGCAAGTTAACCTGTTCCTACCCCGGACTGCGCCTGTTCTACGGTCCCGATAGCTACTACGGACATGATGTGTCGGTGTTAGAAGTCGATGGACGCTTCGACAACCTCGAAGAGATGATTTACGTTGAGGGTCATCTGAGCAACACCTCTACCAAGTACTACGGTGAACTGGCTCATCTACTCCTCGAACACAAGGAATACCCCGGTGCCAATGATGGAACGGGTCTGTTCCAGCTTCTGTCGGGTCTGAAGATGCGCGAAACCTACGAGCGTCTCACTTCCAAAGATTCCAAGGTGGCTGTGGAAGTCTAGGTCTAAGCTTCAACTCAAGGTTTGCCACATACGGAGTCGAGAGTATCACACTCTGGCTCCGATTTTTTGTTGCAGACACTTATATAGGGACAACTCAAAAATTCATTAATATCATTTTAGCGACGTATTAGAGATTTATCTAGTCATTATTGATGTGACCATAAATAAATTATATCGCCTATTCACTATTCACTATTCCCTATTCACTATTCCCTATTCCCCCTTTCCCAGAAGTTATGTTACATTTAGTTAAGATTATGAAATGAAAACGCATCTAAAAAATAATCGTTGCCGCAATCGGAGATAACTGATTATGAAATTTTCTTGGAGAGTCGCCCTGCTGTGGGCTATGCCATTATTGGTAATTGGCTTCTTTCTTTGGCAGGGGGCCTTCTCGTCCCCAGCCGTCACCAGTGGCGGCAATGCTGCCACAACGCGTATGAGCTATGGTCGTTTCCTCGACTACCTCGATTCAGGACGGGTGACCAGTGTTGACCTCTACGAAGGCGGACGGACTGCCATTGTTGAGGCTCAGGACTTTGACCTGGACAATCGTATCCAACGGCTGCGGGTTGACCTTCCCGCCAACGATCCGCAACTGATTACGCGACTGCGGGAAGCTAACGTGAGCCTTGATACTCATCCCCCTCGCAATGATGGAGCCATCTGGGGTGTATTGGGGAATCTCATTTTCCCGATTCTGCTGATTGCGGGTTTATTCTTCCTGTTCCGTCGTTCGAGTAACGCTCCCGGTGGTCCCGGACAAGCGATGAACTTCGGTAAATCCAAGGCCCGCTTCCAAATGGAAGCCAAAACCGGCATTCTCTTTGATGACGTGGCCGGTGTCGATGAAGCAAAAGAGGAACTCCAAGAAGTTGTGACCTTCCTCAANAAACCCGAACGCTTCACCGCTGTGGGGGCGCGTATTCCTAAAGGGGTGCTGTTAGTTGGCCCTCCCGGAACCGGTAAAACGCTCATGGCCAAGGCGATCGCCGGTGAAGCAGGTGTTCCTTTCTTCAGCATCTCCGGTTCAGAATTTGTGGAGATGTTCGTCGGGGTGGGTGCGTCTCGCGTCCGTGACCTCTTCAAGAAAGCTAAGGAAAACGCCCCTTGTATCATCTTCATCGATGAGATTGATGCCGTCGGTCGTCAACGGGGTGCTGGCATCGGTGGTGGTAATGATGAACGGGAACAAACCCTGAACCAACTCCTGACGGAGATGGATGGGTTCGAGGGCAATACGGGAATTATTATTATCGCGGCAACGAACCGCCCCGATGTGCTGGATTCGGCCCTGTTACGTCCTGGACGCTTTGACCGTCAGGTGTCAGTCGATGCCCCGGATATTCGCGGTCGTCTCTCGATTCTCGATGTCCATGCTCGCAACAAGAAGTTAGATCCGTCGGTGTCGTTGGATGCGATCGCCCGTCGTACTCCCGGCTTCACGGGGGCTGACTTAGCCAACCTCCTTAACGAAGCCGCCATCCTCACAGCTCGTCGTCGCAAGGAAGCCGTCACTATGGCTGAGATTGACGATGCGGTAGACCGTGTCGTGGCCGGGATGGAAGGAACGCCACTTGTCGATAGTAAGAGCAAGCGGCTGATTGCCTATCATGAGGTGGGCCATGCCATGGTGGGAACCTTGGTTAAAGACCATGACCCCGTGCAGAAAGTCACCCTAGTTCCCCGTGGCCAGGCCCGAGGTCTGACCTGGTTTGTCCCCTCAGAAGACCAAACCTTAATTTCTCGGTCTCAGATTCGCGCCCGGATTGCCGGGGCCTTGGGAGGACGTGCTGCTGAGGATGTGATTTTCGGTGATGCGGAAGTGACGACTGGGGCCGGAAATGACTTGCAACAGGTGACGAACATGGCTCGTCAGATGGTGACTCGTTTCGGAATGTCGGATCTCGGTCCGATGTCTCTGGAGAGTCAATCCTCTGAGGTGTTCTTAGGTCGTGATTTGATGACGCGATCGGAGTATTCTGAGGATATCGCCTCTCGGATTGATGCTCAGGTGCGGGCGATCGTGGAACAATGTTATGAGGAGGCGTGCAGTCTAATTCGTAACAATCGCGCGGTGATGGATCGTCTGGTGGATCTGTTGGTGGAGAAGGAAACTATCGACGGGGAAGAGTTCCGGCAGATTGTGGCGGAATACACCCATGTTCCTGAGAAAGAACAGGTTGTGCCAACGCTGTAGATAGGTTTAGGTAGAAACGTTAACCCCCCAGTTTCTGAATGAGACTGGGGGGTTTTTGGTGAATAACCGACGAGTTGAATCGGTAGGATGTGTTGCGGCATCCGTGAGGGTTGGCTGTGTCCGAAAAATCTCAAACTTGCCGCAACGCATCATCCCCTGGTGGAGAATCCGGCTGTTCTTTCTGATAGGCTAATACCGCCTCACTTCCGGCTTCAACGACATCATTGGGCAAACTGGCGAGGGGATTGTTATCCACATAGAGATATTTCAGCTTTGGCATTTGGGCTAAATCTGCCGGCAACTGATTTAATTGTGTATTGCGGACATTGAGGATTTCCAATTCTTGCAATTGGGTGATCTCTGGCGGTAACGCGCCGATAGGATTATCCCACAGGGCTAAGTTTTTTAGCTGTTTTAACTGCAAAATTTCTTGGGGAAATTTGTTAAAGTTGTTGCCCCCTAATGCCAACTCTTGTAATTGATGGAGTTGGACGATCGCCGCCGGAAAATCAGGAAAGACATTGCTACTTACGGCTAAAGAGTTCAACTGCGAGAGTTCCCCTAAACAGAGCGGCAAATCCCTCAATTTATTACCACTAATTGACAAAATTTGCAAGTCTTTGAGCTGACAAATTGTCTCGGGTAATGTCTCAATTTGGTTGTTGTATAAATATAACTCAGTCAGGGTAGTTAGGTGCCCAATTTCAGCAGGCAAATCTCGAAGCTGATTGTCATTGAGATACAGTTGTTTTAACTGCTTGAGATGGTAAATTTCCGAAGGGAGCTGTTCAAGTTGATTAAAGCCTAATCCCAGTTGAGACAAGTATTTTAGGCGCGATATCTCAGAGGGAACCTCACCAATAGGATTGTGGCTGAGAGAGAGGCTGTGCAGATTTTCTAAATTGCAAATGGCTTGGGGAAATTCCGAGAGGCAATTTTGCCGTAGCGACAGATTACGCAAGCGGGTAAGACGATAGAAATTATCGGGAATCTGACTGAGTTGATTGTCCCGCAACGAAAGTTCTCGTAGGCTAAACAGCGTACTGAGTCCCGAGGGCATCTCTCGGAGACGATTATTGTTGATATGGAGTTTTTCGAGATATTGAAGTTGATTGAGATCGACTGGAATTTCTGTTAAAAGATTACCGCTAATATAGAGTTCTCGTAATTGACTGAGCTTTAAAATCTCCCGAGGAAATTCCTCAAACTCATTCCACTCTAAGTCCAACAACTTCAGGTTTTGCAACCGTTCGAGTTGAGGTGGAAGGTGACGTAGGGCATTTCCGCTGAGACTCAGAGCGACTAATTGGTGAAGTTGACCAATTTCGGGGGGGAGTTCTGTTAAGCCACGATCGCACAGATCGAGGGCTTTCGACTGCGATCGCCGCGCAGATTGCAGGATATCCAGGATATTCTCGGACGTCATGGGTTCTCTTAGACAGAAGACAATGAGACAGAAGACAATGAGTAGTTAGCACTGGCCAATTCCCCCCTGAGGGGGGATGATCACGGCTGAAGGCCTCGTGCTGATGGAATTGAGGGAGTTGAGATGGCGAACCCTATGGCAAGGCATAGTTTCATTTTAAGATACCGTCGTCGAGGATGCGGGGGAGCGATCGCCAACCCAGACAGCCACAGGTTTCCCTCATCAGCCTATACAAGCCCATTAGAAGCCCCTAGGCGTTCATCTAAGACAAACCGGTCTGCAATTGAGACAGTCTTCAGACAAACCCGGTTAATCCAGGCGTATCATAGAGAGCATACCTGTTGTACTTAACCCAGGTAGAGCCATCTGAGATGACCCTAGAAAGGCTCTAACAGTACACCAGGACAATTTCGTCCTTCAAGAACCCAGACCCCATGGATATTAATGAACTTGGCAATTTAGAAAATTCCGTTAGTAGCCTCTTATCCTTGGCGAAAGCCGAGTTGGAAGAAAATCGGCTTCAGCAACAGCGCGATGTACAGATCGAAGAGAAAACCAAAGAAATCGAGGCCAAGCTGAAGCCACTCTTAAACCAGGTGCAAGCCATGTTGAGGCAATACGATGCCGAGAACATCTCCGAAAGCACCGGCCGACAAAAACTTGAACAAAAAGCCAAAGAAATCCAGGCACAACTCGACGACGCGCCCCTGTTGGCCGCTCAAACCGTCGATCGCCAACTCATCTTATACGAAGAACGTCTCCTAGACGAACAGTTATCCGAACAAACCCACCAATGGCGAATCGCCCTCAAGCAAGACTTGCTTGAAACCATCTCCGATCAAAATGATTTCTTTAGTGCCACAGATGTCTCCGTTGCACTACGAGGCTACACCACCGACTTAAAAGCCATTGATGCCCTCGAAGAAGTCGTCGAAGCACTGATTGAGCGAATTAACCTTCTCAGTGAGGAAGGCCCCGTCGCACGATTGCGGGGAACCCACGAACAGACTCTCAATTTTATCTATCATAAGGCGATGGAGAATCGCTCCCGAGTTGAACGTCCCTCGGAAGTGCAGCCACGAACTCGACATCGAACCTCGGAAAAACGCCCCAATCCCTACAGTCAACTCGCCGGCAAAGTCGTGGTGTTTGGTGGACACGATCGCCTGGCTACCGCCGTCAAGAACCGCCTACGGGATTCCAACGTGGAGTTAGTCTGGTGCACGGCCCAAGAAGGGTTACAGATGGCACAACAGGTCGAAAACCACATCTATAGTGCTGACCTACTGCTGATTATTACCGGCTATGCCAGCCATTCTCTGACCGAGAAAGCCATGCAGGTGGCCCAGAAAGCGGGCAAAACTCCCGAAATGGTCAATACTACAGGGATGACCCGAGTCTTAGAGGCGATCGAACTGGGGTTAAAAACCCAACTTCTCGCCAATCAGTTTTCTAAGACGGCTTAGATGGGGATAGGGAATAGGGAATAGAGTAGCCAGAAGACAGACAGGGACTCGTCTCTGTCTGTCTTGCCTGAGAGAGATTTGACGGAGTTTTGGTAAAACCCACTATAATTCAGTTAACATTTTGTTAACGTCCCATCCCGTCATCTTTTTTTCACCGTGTTTACGACCGTACCGTTCTCCCAACCCAGTCAATCCCAGCTTCCTGACGATCTCTTCGAGGCGATCGCCACCCTCAAGCGGGATCTCAACGCCATCATCTTGGCCCATTACTACCAAGATCCCGATATCCAAGATGTCGCCGACTATATCGGTGACTCCCTTGGCCTATCTCGTCAAGCCGCCAACACCGATGCCGAGGTAATTGTCTTCGCCGGGGTTCACTTTATGGCGGAAACCGCCAAAATCCTTAATCCCCAAAAACTGGTTCTCCTACCCGACTTAGACGCTGGCTGTTCCCTGGCCGATAGCTGTCCTCCCGAAGCCTTCGCCGCCTTCAAAGCCGCTCATCCCGACCATTTGGTGGTGTCTTACATCAACTGTACCGCCGCCATCAAGGCCATGAGCGATATCATCTGTACCAGTTCCAACGCCGTGGCGATCGTCAAGCAAATTCCTCCAGAACAACCGATTATCTTCGCCCCCGATCGCAACCTCGGCCGTTATGTCATCGAACAAACTGGCCGCGACTTACTCCTCTGGGATGGAAGCTGTATGGTGCATGAAAACTTCTCAGAGAAAAAACTGGTGCAATTGCAGGTTCAACATCCAGAAGCTGAAATCATCGCTCACCCTGAATGTGAAACCCCAGTCTTGCGTCACGCCAACTATATCGGTTCAACGACAGCGTTATTAAACTACGCTCAACAGAGTCAACGCAATTCCTTTGTGGTGGCCACTGAACCGGGAATTATCCACCAAATGCAGAAAGCGATGCCCAGTAAAACCTTTATCGCCGCACCTCCGACGGGAACTTGCGCCTGCAATGAATGTCCCCATATGCGCCTCAACACCCTGGAGAAACTCTATCTGGCCATGAAACAGCGTCAGCCGGAAATCACCCTCCCGGAAGATGTCCGTCTAGCGGCCCTCAAACCCATTGAGCGGATGTTAGAGATGAGTCGCTGACAGTTAACAATGAATAGTTAACAATGAATAGTTAACAATGAATAGTTGACAGGTATAGTTTTAGCCACAATATATAGGACGCTTGTAAGTCTCACATTAGTTACATACAGGCTGTTTTGTGGTAATAAACTGCCAACGATAAACTGTCAACTATTCACCATTACGCACCATTACGCGCCGACGGCTTCCTTGGCGGCGTAGAGAACTTCAGCGGTAATCGAGTCTACTCCTCGTTCACGAGCGAACTTCTCGGTATTGCGTTTCACCTTACCCCGCACAAAGCCGGGGATTTTGTTCAACTCCGCCAAACCGTCTTTACTCCAGCCGAGATCCGAATCGGCTGATACTCCTTTGGTGATGGCTTCTTTGGTGTCATGGCCGCCGAAGATTTCCAAGAGATGATCTTCCATCCCTAGGGTGAAGGAGTTGTAAATCAGATCCACCGTCTGATTCGCGCCCTCATAGCCGAGATAGGGCGTATAGCCAACCGGGAAGTTCTGAATGTGAATCGGGGCTGAAATCACACCACAGGGAATATCGAGGCGTTTTCCGACATGACGTTCCATCTGAGTGCCGAAAATGGCGGAGGGTTCCAAGCGGGCGATCGCATCGCCAATCTCGCCATTATCCTCACTAATCAACACCTCATCACAATACTCACTCACCTGTTCCCGGAACCAGTCTGCATCATACTTACAATAGGTTCCCGCGAGAACGACATGAATCCCCATTTCTCGGGCTAAAATCTTCGTCATGGCGGCGGCGTGGGTATTATCTCCAAACACCACCGCTTTTTTACCGGTCAAATTCTGACAGTCAATCGAACGGGAGAACCAGGCCGCTTGGGAGACAAAGCGAGTTTGATTGTCGATATACTCCTCAAAATTGACATCAGCCCCCTGTTCCCGTAAAACCTTCTGCATTTGACGAATACAGCGGGCCGTTTCCACGATTCCCATGGGGGTAATATCAACAAAAGGCATCTCAAATTCCTGTTGTAGATATTGGGCCACCCCCAAGCCTAACTCCCGGTAAGGAACGAGGTTAAACCAGGCCCGAGAGAGGTTTTTCAGTTCATGAACCGAGGCTTTATGGGGAACAACTGCATTCACCTCAATTCCCAAGTCAGCCATGAGGCGCTTGAGTTCGGTGCAATCATGCTGATTGTGGAAGCCGAGGGTGGACATTCCCAAGATATTCACCGAGGGTTTCTCGGTTTTGTCGTTGGGGAGTTGGTCGTATTTGCGGGCTTTCTTGGTGTAGTAGGTGACGATCTGGGTTAGGGTGCGATCGGCAGCCTGCAACTCGTTGAAGCGATAATGATTGACATCGGCCAAGAGGACATCTCCGTCAGAGTCCATCTGGGCACGGGAGACGAAATTCTCTAGGTCTTCTTGTAGGATACTTGAGGTGCAAGTGGGGGTGAGGACAATTAAATCAGGATGTTCTTCTTTATCCTTGCGGGTAATGTTGTCCACCACTTTCTCCTGGGACCCTCGCGCCAAGACGTTGCGATCGACCACACTGGTCGTAACGGGGGTAAACTCTCGTTCGCGTTCCAACATCGATCGCATGACATTGAAATAGTCATCCCCGAGAGGCGCGTGCATAATGGCATGGACGTTTTTGAAGGAACTGGCAATGCGAAGGGTGCCAATATGTGCCGGGCCGGCATACATCCAGTAAGCCAATTTCATAGATTGCTCTCCGTAAATCCAATAAAGACGAAAACGTTGCTCTAACGTTGCTTTCAATTCGCTGACGTTGCAGCCGCAACGGTTTAACCCGCCCTAACCAACGATTCAACTCCTCCTAGACTACGGTTAACCCTTTGGCTTTGGGTTTTCTCTCACATGATTCTTAATGGATTGCTACGATTCTTAATGGGATTTAGTTGGCATAAATTGCATTTTGTCAAGGTTTTTTAGTCGTTGAACTGATTAAGAAATACGAAGTTGAGTCAGGGTAGAAGTTGAGGCTATCGAGGAGGGCGATCGCCCCTAGGATAGCCTCAGCCAGAGGATTCAAGATATGATGGACACTCAATTGTTTTGCCGATCGCCCCCGAGTTGGCGATTCCCTAGAAGTAAAGACCCCATGAGTAGTTTAAGCGATCGCCTCAAGCGCATCACCGGACAACAACGATTCGTCGTGGCCCGCCTAATGGTGCAACTCACCGGCGCCCAAACAAACCCCCTCCTCGGAACCCTCAACCGCGTCTCAGGCCAAGCGATCGAGGCCGAGAACGCCCTAGAACAACTGAGCGAGGGACTCGTCGATATCTGTCAACATCTGTTGCAACTGCAACCCTATTGGCAAGCCGCCGCCAACGAAGGAGATGTGGTTTGGGATGAAGGAGAAGCCTCCGACTATTTCAACGAACTCTTTACCGATTCCGCCCAACGCTATCTCTGCCAACCGCAACAAGTGACAGATGAGGACAGTGATGATGACACCCTCTTTCTCACCCCCAGCGAGAATCTCGTGGTGATGATCACCCTCGTCGGCCAGGGAGAAGTCCCCGATCTCGAAACCGATTTAGCCGAGATCGACGCCCTAAACCGGGGACTGAAGGCCATCATTAGCCTCGCCTACCAAGATAAACTCGAAGCCATCCAGGTTCACTTCTCTCCAGCCCGCTTTGGTGAAAGCCTCACCGCTGACCAAGTCCTGGAAAACTTCCCTGAACTTATTCCCCTCTAACCTCCCCAGGGACAGTTTCAGAGTCCGATCGCCTATCCTAGAATCAAAACCCCATCCATCGAATCGTTAACAAACCGTGAAACAACAATCTATGTGGCGTCGAGTTTTAGCTGGAGTTTTGTGTATTAGCCTCATCTGGGGCTTTGGGGGAGACATGACCCCAGGGCGATCGCCGTTTGCCCCGGCCCCGGCTTATGCGGCCAATCTACCCAGTGGCGAGTATCCCGTCCAGCAAGCGCAATATAACGATGAGAACGGTGAGTATCAACTCCTGTTACTCAATACGCCGGCTGGCCAACCGCCGTTGTTTAGCAACGCCGATGTACAGATGATGCCCTTAACCGAGGAAGAACAGGCCGCCGGACAACGCTCCTACCTCAGTTTGGACAAGGGACAGGCGGTGTTGCATTTGGCGCCAGATTTCCGCATTGACTACATTCATGCGGTAACAGATACCCAAACGAATCCCCAAACGGGACAACCCGAAACCGTGGTCGTTCGTCAACAGTCGAGCTTCTGGACTCCCTTTGCGGGGGCTTTAGCGGGCCAGGCGATCGGCAATATGCTCTTTTCCCCGAGCTACTATGTGCCGCCGATGTATCAACCCGGTGGTCCCCTCACCGGCTATGGTGGTTCTGGACGCAGCTATGAGCAAGCCGTCAAGAGTTATCAGACGACCCACAATGAACCGCCCGCTGCTGTTAAGAATCGTCAAACCCTGCGAACTACAGGCAGTTTACGCAACAACCGCAATAATCGGGGCAACCAGTTTGGTAATCGCAAGCGTAATGGACGCAGCTCCGCCCCGCGCTCAGGGCGCTCCACTGGCTCCGGGATTGGTGCGAGCCGTCTGCGGGGCAATTCTCAGCGATCGGGAACGGTGAAACGGCGCAGTGGTGGTTTTGGTAGTGGTCGTTCTCGGACTCGCTCGGGGAGTTTTGGTCGCCGTCGTCGCTAGGGAGGTTGTTTGAGAGAGAGGTTGAAGGGGATGGGCTATCGTTTGCTGCTACTGAGCTGGGTGTTAATGATGGGTTTGCTCGGCTGTGGGGGCGATCCTTTGTCCTCCCAGGGTCAAGCGCCAACTCCTTCGCCGACTCCTTCTGAGACGATCACCGGACCATCTCTTGAGCCAAGAGTGACTTCTCTTTCTGAGGCGGCTCCTCTAATCGACGGCGATCGCCTATTTGAGACCGTTAAAGCCCTAGCGAGACCTCGCTTTAACAGGCGCGATCGCGATCGCGCCCGTCAGTACCTCAGACAGCAACTTGAAGCCGCTGGCTGGACCGTTGAGTCGCAAAACTTTGACGAAGGCGTCAACCTAATTGCACAACGGGAGGGTACAAATCCCGACGCTCCCATCCTCTTACTCGGCGCCCATTACGACACCGTCGCCAACTCTCCTGGTGCCGATGATAATGCCAGTGCTGTCGCCGCCGTCCTCGAAGCCGCTCATCTTCTCAAGGCTCCCACGCCACGAGGGTTAAGACTGGTCTTGTTTGACCTCGAAGAACGAGGGTTACAGGGCAGTTTTGCCTATGTTTCCCCCCAAACGATTGAAAACCTCGACGGTGCCATCATCTTGGAAATGATTGGTTACGCCTGTGAGGAGATCGGCTGTCAAACCTATCCTCGGGGACTCCCGGACTCACTTCCCGAGCGAGGCGACTTTCTGGGGGTGGTGGGAAATTGGCCCTATCATCAGCTAACTGATGCCTTTGAGGAGAGTCCCCGGTCTGAGAGTCCTCGGCGAGTGACCCTAACGGTTCCGGTGGGCTTGTTTGTGAACTTACTTCGTAGCGATCATGCTCCCTTTTGGCTGGCCGGTGTCCCGGCGGTCATGGTCACCGATACCGCGAATTTCCGCAACCCCAACTATCACCGCCCCAGTGATACCCCGGATAGCTTGAATCGCCCTTTTTTAGAAGGAGCAACCCAAGCGGTGGTTGATGTTCTTTACCAGCTTCTGAACCGTCCCTAGGATGCGGCTAATGAGTCTCAAGCTAGTGGATCGCTATGGGGATCAAATTAACAAGCTCAGCAAATCTTCCCTGGATCGGTCACAATAGAAGCAAGGATAGCCAATCTTAATTTTGCTCTGATCTCGTGACACCTGTTCCTCCCTCTAAGTCCATTTGGGATTTATTTGAACATCTGTGTGAGTGCGTTTGCCGCTTTGACCCAGATGGACGGATTATTATTGCTAATTCAGCCTTTGAACAGGCATTTCCTGCACCGGTGATGCCAGTTTTGTCCGATGAGAATGGGACGAAGTCAGCCTCTGACTCAGTGACTGGGTGGGACTCTCAACAGCTTTTTGCACGACTCCCCCTCGGCGATCGCGATCGCCTCCGAGCAGCCTGTCAGCACATTTCCTCAACTCAGCCGCAAGTCACTTTAACGCTATCAAGTAATAAGACACAAGAGAGTTGGAATTGGCAAATTCGCGGCCTTTTCAATCCCCTCGGAGAGGTTTTGGAGTATCAAGCCCTGATCCAGCGGTTGAGCGCCCTAGATGGAGTTGACGAGGAGCTACTTACGTTAAAGAGTGACCCCCGGGATCAGCATGAAGCCAGTCAATATCAACTGTTGGCGACCTATGCGCCGGTTGGGATTTTCCAGGCTGATGCCAATGGAGATCTGACATTTGTCAATCCTCGTTGGTGTGAAATTGCAGCGATGTCGTCAGATTTGGCGTTGAAAGAGGGCTGGAAACAGGCGATTCATCCTGAGGATTTTGACCGAGTTGTGACGGTTTGGAGTCGGATTCAAGAGGGACTCGTCTCCTGTGAGTTTCGCTTTGTGACACCAGAAGGACGTGAAGTTTGGGTGTTGGGTAGCAGCGCCCCGCTGTATGACGCATCGGGTCACTTTTATGGAGCAGTGGGAACTGTTTTAGAGATAACAGAACGGAAACAGGCGGAGTTACAACAGTCTCAGTTAAAACAGCTATCACGAGCTTTGGAACAATGTGGTGATAACGTGATCATTACTGATCGCGAGGGTGAGATTGTTTATGTAAACTCAGGGTTTGAACGGTTGACTGGCTACAGTGAAGCAGAAGTGATCGGCACAACACCTTCAATTCTAAAGTCAGGAGTTCATAGTCGAGAATTCTATCAAAATTTATGGAAGACTGTCAAAAAAGGACGAGTTTTTTATGCTGTGTTTACCAATAAGAAAAAGTCGGGAGAACTGTTTGCAGAGCAAAAAACAATTACCCCGTTGCGAGATGAAACCGGAAAGATAACACATTATATTTCAACGGGGAAAGATGTAACCGAGCGTCAGCGAGCTGAAGCTCGTTTGGAACAGGTTAATCGTTGTTTTTTAAATTTCAGCAGTGATCCGATGGAAAATATCGGGCGTTTAACGACATTATGTGGTAAGTTGCTCAACGCGACTGGGGCGATTTATCAACGTCGGCTTAACGATAGTTTAGCCTCGGTCTGTACTTGGGGAACAATTGGAGCCGACGAAAAGGCCACCCAGGAGTCATTTGAGGCCTTGATGGAAGGATCTTGGTCGAGTGCTGTATGTCCCCGCCTTGAAAGTCCTGGGGATACTTGGTATGAAGCGAATTTAAGGATTTGGCGGACGTTAGTCCGGACCGGCGATCGCGTGGTGGGATTATTGAGTCTGTACTATCAGATCCCCCCAGAACGAACCGCTGATGATGGACGTTTGTTGGGAATTATTGCGACGGCGATCGCCATTGAAGAAGAACAACACCGAGTTGGCGAGGCGTTGCGCCGTCAGATGGAACGGGAACGAGCCTTGAGTAATTTAGCCCATCATATCCATCGCTCTTTGGAACTCTCGGATATTTTACCCGCTACGGCTAAGGCAGTACGTGAATTTCTAACAAGTGATTCAGTCTTAATTTATGCGCTTAATGAGACCCGAAATCAGGCCCAGATGGTGGCTTCTGCCACAATTCTCGAAATGGCGAATCCCAAGTTTGTCCGATTGCAGGAATTTTTGTTCAATATCAATTGCTTGCATGATTATCAAAATATTCTAAACCCAGAAAATCTACAAGTTCGAGTCTGTGATAATTCTTGTAAAATAAAGGAATTTGAAACCAGTAAAACTCATATGATTGCCCCGATTTTACAAGGAAGTCATCTCTGGGGCTTGATTATTGCTCAAAACTCTCAAACCTATCGCCAATGGACGGAGAGTGAGCAAGAGTTTTTGCGCCAAGTTGCAACTCAGTTAGGGATTGCTACTCAGCAGTCTAAACTCTATGAAGAGTTAAAAATTGCCAACTGTAGTTTGCAAAATTTAGCGACAATTGATGGCTTAACTCAGGTGGCGAATCGACGACAGTTTGATACGTTTTTAGCTCAATCTTGGCAACAGTCCCTAGAAGAGCAACAGCCTCTGGGGATTATTTTGTGCGATATTGATTTCTTTAAACCTTATAACGATACCTATGGCCATCAGTCCGGTGATGATTGTTTGAAACAGGTGGCCAGCGTAATTTCTGAAACGGTAACGGATGAAGATAGTCTTGTCGCTCGCTACGGTGGGGAAGAGTTTGTGGTGGTTATTAATGGAGTGACTTATCAGAAGTTGGTGACCTTAGTTCAGGACATTCGTCGTGCTGTTGAGAGCTTACGAGTTCCACACCGTAGTTCCAATGCACATCCTTGGGTCACCTTGAGCGTGGGAGCCGCTCGTCTGATTCCTCGACGGGAATGGACATCAGATGATTTATTACGCCGAGCTGATCAGGCTCTCTATCGCGCCAAAGCCGATGGCCGCAACTGTGGCCGCATTGCTGATTGTTAATGAATAAAGGTTGATTTTTATATAATTTATTATTTTGTAATAAAACTTAATAAGTAGTTAAGGAAAGATTGCTAGTCGGCCGTTTTGTATAATCGGCCACGTATCATAGAAGAGGTTTGGATCTAAAAACGTAACCGAGTTTACTGTGAACTTTGGGAATTCTCTCCTGTCAATGCCGATCGCAGCAGCCCCGTTGTCAATGGCTTCTCCTGTTCCATTTAGCACCCAAGAACTGACGAACTTAAACCCTGATGATTTAACTCAACTGGTTCACTGTTTTTTGAACTTTACCAGCAATCCCCTTGAAAATATCCATCGTCTTGTCAACCTAGGTCGAGAGTTAACCGGAAGCCTTTGTGCTTGTTATCAAAGTAGCTTTCAACCTGAGTGGGTTGAACGATCGCAGCAGGAGTCTTTGACTTGTATCATGGATAATGCGAGTCAGTCAAATTGTAGTCGTCGTCAGTTAAATCGTCCGGGAAATACATCGTCCTTGAATCTCTTGCGCTGTCCAACCTGTCAATGTCAACAGAACGGAGTCAGCCAAAATTGGGTGATTACTGACGACATTCATGGCAAACTTTCGATGCGTCATGGTCCAGGACGGCCGTTTAACTCAGAACAAAGAAAACTTATAAGCTTAATCACACGGGCGATCGCGATTGAAGAAGATCGACTCTATGAACAAGAACGGCAACGAATTCAACAAGAACGAGAACTTGTTGTCAGTCAGATTGCTAAACAGATTCGCAAATCATTAGATTTACAAGATATTTTGCATAATACCGTGAAAAGCTTGCTGGATTTTCTAGAAGCAGATCGAGTCATTATTTGCCGAATTAATGATGATGGAACGGGAGAAATTTTAGAGGAAGCTCGAAATCCTAAAATTCCTTCAATGGTGAATTGGGTTCTTAGCGATCCTTGGCTTGTCGATCAAAAATATCACCAAGATTATTTGTCCGGTCAAGTTTTAGTGATTGAAGATATGCAGCAGGCTAACCTAGAACCGGGATTGCAGCAGTTAATGGACTTTTTTAAAGTTCGCGCTCGCCTAGTGATGCCAATTATTTTGACTCAAGAGGTGGAGGCGAATACTGGAGATGATACCCCCGGTTCAGGAGAGGCTTGGGGACTGTTGATGGTGCATCAATGTCATCATCCTCGACAATGGCAAATAGACGAAATTAATCTTTTGCCCCAATTAGCCACTCAACTTGTGATCGCCATTCAACAAGCACAACTCTACGAACAGGTGCAAATTGCCAACCGTGAACTGAGCGAATTGGCGACGCAAGACGGCCTGACACAAATTTCTAACCGTCGCCGATTTGATGAGTATCTTGATCATGAATGGCGACGATTACTGCGATCGCAGGCTCCCTTATCACTGATGTTGCTCGATATTGATTGGTTTAAGCAGTATAACGATACCTATGGACATCTAGCCGGTGATCAATGCTTACAACAAGTGGCTCAAAGTCTCAAACAATCGATGCAGCGATCAACAGATTTAGTCGCTCGCTATGGCGGGGAAGAGTTTGCAATTATCCTTCCGAATACCACCGAGACGGGGGCGCAGTTTCTCGCCGAACAAGTGCGATCGCAGATTGCCCAGATGCCGATCTTAGATCCTAGCGGTCATGGTAACGCCTCCATGTCCTCTAAAGTAACCGTGAGTATTGGCGTAGCCAGTCACATTCCCTTTCCTGAAGCGAGTCCTAAACTCTTGGTTGCGGCCGCTGACTTAGCATTGTATCGGGCTAAAGAGCAAGGCCGAAATCGGGTTTGTATCGCCAGCGATGCTGAACTTAGCCAAGCCGAGTAGTACAACTCAGAAAGGGTCAAAACTGGTATAATACGGTGCGATCTACCTAGAGGCACTATGGCAAAGTTTACCCTGTTCTCTCGGTTTGAGAGAAAAACGCCCCAGGCAAGTCATTCTAACAGCTCCCAGGTGTCGCGATCGCGGAAATGGCCCTGGACTGAAGCTGCTGAAACCATATCTATCATTGCCTGTGGAGGAGGGGTAGCCGGGGCGATCGTTTTTCAAGAACTGGTGTTGGCCATTGTTCCTCCAGTGTTTGCTCTCTCGTTTAACATCATTAACCGTTCTCGTCGCCTTCAGGAGCTGCGAGAGCACAATCTTTTATCTCAAACGGAAGCCCAAGACTTGCGATCGCAGCTTCACAATATTCAGGATTCCCTGCAAACCCTGCCTCTGGCCGATCGCCTCGTGGAAATTGAAGCCTGTGTGCGTCGTCTGAGTGACGCCACCCTAGAGTTGCAAGGACAGCAGGCGGGGATGGTTGAGGAGATGGGGGACGATCGCGAGAAAATTAAAGAGGCCTTCGGGATTCTACGTCAGGGAGTCTATAACCTCAGTCACCACACCAACACCTCCCTTGATCGGTTGCGAGCCGAACTCGATACTCTACGGCGCGAGGTGGAACCCACCGCCAGTCGAGTGGCTGGGCAGATTAGCGATCGCGCGATCGCCCCCCTACAGCAGCAACAGCGGCAGTTTGAGCAACAACTTGGCCAAGTTCAACAGCAACAGTCCCTCCTCTCGCCTCAAGTTCAACAGTTGACGGAAGCGGTGACTCATCTGCGAACTCACACGGCCCAACATTGGCTTTCAGAAATTGATCGCCGTCTGGAGTCAGTCTTGCCCTACCGCTACCGAGTCGTGAGTGAGGATGCCTCTGATTATCTCTTTGAAGCCCTCAATCAGGGTAAAGAGCATATCGTGATTGTCACCCCTTGGTTGGAACTCGATCCCGTTCGTTCTGAGGCGTTTTTACAAGCCTTAGACACAATTTTGTCGCAAAATGTCTTTGTGAGCTTTGGTTGGGGTCGTCGGGCTGATGTCGGACGCGCCCGCAACACCACCCGTCCCATTGCCCTCAAAGATGGGGGCTGGCGCTATCAACCCGAACGAGATCCTCATGGCTACTATCGTCTGTTACCGCAACTGCTGGAGTTGAAGAAACGCCATAAACGACTGACGCTGAAGTTATTGGGGACGGCAGAGCGGATTGTGGTCTGCGATCGCGATTGGGCGCTTCTCGGTAGTCATCATCTCCTCTGTCATGTGGCTAGTAACACTCCAGAAGTGGGTCTATATACGAATGACCCCCATGTGGTTCTCGATCTCGGACAACGGTTTAATCTGGTGCCTCATTTGAAACGGCGGGCCATGCCCATGCCGGGACGGTTGACGGTGAATTATTAGTGAATAGTGAATAGTGAATAGTGAACACTTCGACAAGCTCAGTGCGGTGCGGGGAACAGGATTTTGAGGCCGGCTGGGCAGTCGGTATCATTGCTGACATCAAAATCTTTAGATTTATTTCATAATCTGGTAGAGCAATACTCGATTAGGAGTTGGTGATATGGATTATAAGCAAGAACTCATCACAACCATTCATGATTTTGGCTGTAATCTGGAGTTTCTTGAAAGCCGCGCCACACAATTGAGTGAACAGTTCCCAACCGCTGTTCTGATTCCAGCGCTCTATGAAGAACTTGAACGGCCGGCGTTGGCTCATATTCGTAATCATCTCCGGGAATGCCACTTTGTTAAAACGGTTGTTCTCTCGGTTTATGCCGATAGTCTGGAGCAATATGCCAAAGCCGTTGAGTTTTTCCGGTGTCTACCCCAAAAAACCCTGGTCATTTGGGAGAATGGTCCGCGAATCCAAGGAATTTTAGAGCGGCTGCGCGATCGCGGCTTGGATATTGCCCGTTTCAAAGGGAAGGGGAAAGCGGTTTGGTTGGGACTGGGGGTTGCATCCTTAGAAGCTGATGCGATCGCCCTTCATGATGCNGANATTGTCACCTANGATCGCTCCTATCCCCTGAAACTACTCTTCCCCCTCTTGGAAAAAGAATGTGGGATTGCTTTCAATAAAGCCTATTATGCTCGCCTCAGTAGCGATCGCCGCAGCCTTAATGGCCGAGTAGCCCGGTTATTTGTGACCCCTCTCTTGACGGCCTTAATTGAAATCTTTGGTTATCAAAACTATCTCCGCTATCTCAGTTCCTATCGCTATCCCCTCTCGGGGGAATTTGCTCTAACAGGCGATTTAGCCTTGACGACGCGGATTCCGGGCAACTGGGGTTTAGAAATTGGGATGTTGGCGGAAGTGTATCGTAACGTAGCTGAAAAACGAATTTCCCAGGTTGATTTAGGGATTTTTGACCATAAACATCAGTCCCTTGGCCAATCGAGTCAGGAGGGACTACAAAAAATGTGTCGGGATATCCTGCAATCGGTGTTACGAACCCTGACAGAAACGGAACGGGTGATTATTTCGATGGATCATATTCGGGCGTTGCGGGTCAAATTCCGTCGCGAGGCTCAAGACTATACTCGGCAATATTTTGTGGATGCTTTGTTTAATAATCTCCCCTACGATCGCCATGAAGAGGAGAACATCGTTGAAGTCTTCGATAAACTCATTCTCGAAGCTGGAGAGGAGTATTTCCTTAATCCTGCTGGGGCGCAAATTCCCGACTGGACGCGGGCGATCGCGGTTATGCCAGAACTGCGGGAAGAACTGCGGGCCGCCACCATTGCTGATAGTCAGGATGCGATGGCCTATACTCATCCCTCCGAAAGCCTACTTGAACCGATGCTTTCGGTCCCTCCCCTCGATCCCCTACAGAGTTCAGCTAACTCATAGGGGTTGGGTTGGTTCTGGGGATGGGTTGAGCGTCGATTAGGGGTTGCGATCGACCTGATAGCTGCCAACAATCAGGCGGCTGTCCTCAAGATAAATATCATAAGCCTCGTTAATGCCATATAGATTCAGGACATAGATGCGATCGCCATGTTGTTCAATGTAGCCAATGGCATCGAGATCCTGTCCTGAAGCATTTTTTCCCCGCCAGTCTAGGCGAACACTACCATCAGGTTGCAGTTCGGAACGTTGCCAAGCAATCTCACGGAAGGCGGCTTGGCTGCGTTGACGATATAACTCTTCCAAGTCATCAATGGTTAGAGTCTCCTGCATCTCGAAGTAGGTCACCTCACCACCAAATTCACCATTGGCGGACAAGAAGCTAACGCCATTAGCTTGGGGTTGGTGGGCATAGTGTTGAGGAAAGGAAATCTCGAAGATTCCCTCGGGATGACGATAGGTTTTTCCTTCTCCGGGAAGCGACTCTTCGGTTTCGTTCGTCTGATTCGTCTCATCGGTTTCTTCCGTTTCTTCAGAGGGAACCTCTGAGGATGGGTTTTCTTCCATTTCTTCCGGCTGAGGGTTCGGTTCGCCGGGAACAGGAGTTGCGGCGGGAGTCTCGTGATCACCGGACTCCGTCACCGGGCTACAAGCCCCTAAAATGGGCAAAGAGACCAAAATCCCCCAGATTATCCAGCGCCAAGGATGGATCATTCGCTTCAACTCCCGAGTACATAATGCGGTTGAAAATGGTAGTGATTTGACCGTTTCTGACTTGGCTTATGGTATCACTTCTGTCCGAGTTTAAAATTAAGTTGACATTTTAGATTGGACGTTTAAAACTAGCATAATAACTGCACAGCAATAATAATTAAGGTTTTAATGTCTTATTTAATTTGTCTATTTTGATGGAGATTTTAGAAGTTGACGATAGTTTAGCCATGAAAATAGTCATAAATCTCCGCTGCGAGTCGTTTGCCGATTCCGGGAACCTCAGCTAACTGGTCGGGGGAAGCCTGGATGAGATAATCCAGGGAATGAAAATGAGCCAGTAATTGCTGCTGACGCTGAAATCCAAGGCCGGGAATTTCATCGAGGCGCGATCGCCGCATTCGTTTTGTCCGCTGCTGACGATGGAAGCTGATTGCAAAACGGTGAGACTCATCTCGCAAGCGCCGCAATAACTGCACTCCGGGTTGTTCGGGATGGGTATCTAGGGGTTGGGAGACGCCTGGGGTGAAAATCTCCTCTCGTTGTTTGGCTAAACTGACGACCGAGAGAACGTCACGTAACCCCATCTCTTCTAACACTGTCACCACGGCGGAGAGTTGACCTTTTCCGCCGTCAATGACCACTAAATCGGGATAATCGGGGGACTGTATTAGGGCTTCGGGAGATTCATAGTCGCGAAACCGCCGTTGCAAGACTTCCGCTAAACTGGCGAAGTCGTCGGAATGGCCACTGGTAATCTCAGGATTGCGGATTTTGTAATGGCGATAGTCCTGTTTGGCGGGATGGCCATCGAGAAAGACGACTCGGGAGGCGACGGCGTTGGAACCTTGGCTATGGGAGATGTCGTAACATTCGAGACGGCGGGGTGGGGTGGTGCGTCCGAGAAGTTGGGCTAGGTCTTGTAGAGCCTCTTGGTTGCGGCGATCGCCCCGTTCGAGTCGAGCGAGTTCATAACCGGCGTTGCGTTCCACCATAGCAATGAGTTCAGCTTTTTGTTGCCGTTGCGGGACTTCTAAGGTGACTTTACGGCCTCGGGTTTGGCTGAGCCAGGTTTCGAGAAATTCAGCATCGGGGAGGGGATGTTGCAGGAGAATGGTGCTGGGAATTTCAACGGGGTCAAGGCGGCGATAATGGTCTTCGAGAACTCGTTGCAGGATGAAACCGGGATCGTCGGCGTTGGCGATGAAGCCGAGGCGGCCGATGAGTTTTCCGGCGCGGATTTGGAACAGTTGAATGCAGGCCTGGCGTTCTCCGAGACGTAGGGCGATCGCATCGCGGGAAATACGATCGTCGGGAAGGGCGACTTTTTGGTCAACACCGAGAGATTGCAGTCCCTGGAGGCGATCGCGCAGTTCGGCGGCTTTCTCAAATTCGAGTTGCGCGGCGGCGGTTTGCATCTGTTCGTTGAGGATGCTTTCGAGTTCCCCAATGCGTCCTTGGAAGACCATGGCCACTTTTTCGACGATTTGATGATAGGCCTCAGGGGTAATCAGTTGTTGACAGACTCCGGGACAGCGGCCAATGTCGTAATTGAGACAGGGACGGTCTTTGAAGAGGGGTTTGGGCCGTTGACGCAAGGGGAAGATGCGTTTAACCAGGTTGAGGGTACTGCGAAGCTGGCGGGTATCGACGTAGGGGCCATAGTAGCGGTCTTTGGGGTTGGCGATACGTCGTTTGCGAGTGATGAAGATACGGGGATAGTCTTCGGACCAGGTGATACAGAGATAGGGATATTTTTTGTCGTCTTTGAGGAGGACGTTGAATTGGGGTTGATGTTGTTTGATCAGGTTGGCTTCGAGGGCCAGGGCTTCGGCTTCGCTGTCGGTGACGATAAACTCGATGTCACAGACTTGATGCACCATGAGGGCGATGCGATCGCTCAGGGGTTGAGACTGGCGAAAGTAGGAGCGGACGCGGCTGCGAAGGCGTTTGGATTTGCCGATATAGAGGATGCGATCGCCGTCATCCCGCATNANATAGACTCCCGGTTCTGNGGGNATNTCTTTAAGNCGNTGTTCGAGGCGATCGGGTTGATCGAGGAGGGGAAGGGGTCGTGTTGCTGTCATGTCTCAACGTTAACGCCCAGGATGACTCGGGAGTTTTAACCAGTTGAACATTTCCGCTGGTGTCAGGTTTAGGTCAAGTCCGGCCAACACCGTCAATGGATCAGTCTCAATTCCTAGTCGGGGTTGTTCTCGGGGCTGAAACATCAGAACACTGCGATCGCCGGGATCGATTAACCAGGCCAGTTCAGTCCCGGACTCTAATCCATATAGGATTTTACCAATGACCTGATTTGGCTGTTGATTGGGGGAGAGAATTTCAATGATCCAATCGGGNGCCACAGAGAAATCGTTGGCAAATTCTCCCGCTTCATCGAGAGGAATCCGACTCCAACGAAACACGGCGATATCGGGAACGAGGGAGCGATCGCCAACAGTCCAACGCAATTCTGGGAACCCATCGGCCAACTGAGTGGCTTCTCCGACTTGATTGATACGTTCTAACAATTTTGCCTGTAAACGGCTATGTTTCCCCTTCGGCATTGGTTTTTGAAAAATTTGTCCCCGAATATACTCACAAGCTGGCGTGGTTTCGGGCTGTTGTAGAAACTCTGCCAGCGATCGGCATTGAGAAACGGTTGTCACCATGACTGCTCTCTACGTAACACTCCAACGTGAACAATTTAAAAAACCTAAAATCCTTGTCTAGCATTAATTTTAATTGATTTATCGTCCTATTTTCTGTGACTAATTATTCAAAATATAGGAATTGGGACACTCTATTGCCTATTCCCTATTCCCTGTTCCCTGTTCCCTATTCCCTTAAAAAAAACAAAACCCCCTCTCGGGTGAGAGGAGGTCTTGTCGATTATCCTAGGCGTTGGAGTTCAGATTAACCGAACTTACCAGCCGTCGAGGCAATCAGGAAGGCAGCGTAGGTGAAGATATACCCCACAGTGAAGTGAGCTAGACCCACAACCCGAGCCTGAACAATCGAGAGTGCAACGGGCTTGTCTTTCCAACGAACTAGGTTCGCCAGAGGAGTGCGCTCGTGCGCCCAAACCAGGGTCTCGATGAGTTCTTGCCAGTAACCCCGCCAAGAGATGAGGAACATGAAGCCTGTAGCCCAAACAAGGTGACCGAACAGGAACATCCAAGCCCAAACCGAGAGGTTATTGACACCGAAGGGATTGTAGCCGTTGATTAACTGGGAAGAGTTCAACCACAGGTAATCGCGGAACCAACCCATCAGATAGGTGGACGACTCATTAAACTGGGCAACGTTACCTTGCCAAACGGTGAGGTGTTTCCAATGCCAGTAGAAGGTCAACCAACCTAAGGTGTTCAACATCCAGAACATGGCGAGATAGAAGGCATCCCAAGCAGAGATGTCGCAAGTACCGCCACGACCGGGACCATCACAAGGGAAGCTGTAACCGAAGTCTTTTTTGTCCGGCATCAGCTTGGAACCACGGGCATCCAACGCACCTTTAACGAGAATCAAGGTGGTGGTATGCAGACCGAGGGCGATCGCATGGTGGACTAAGAAGTCACCAGGACCAATGGTCAGGAACAGGGAGTTGGAACCACTGTTGATGGCATCCAACCAACCGGGGAGCCACACGTTGGCATGGTTAGGCCAAGCGGTGGTAGCAATGCTGTCGGGGTTCGACAGAAGAACATCAAAGCCGTAGAGGGCTTTACCCGATGCAGCCTGAACCCATTGGGCGAAGACCGGCTCAATCAGGATTTGTTTTTCGGGGGTACCGAAAGCAACGACGACGTCGTTGTGAACATACAGTCCCAAGGTATGGAAGCCGAGGAACAGAGACACCCAGCTCAGGTGAGAAATGAGAGCCTCTTTATGATCCAGCATCCGAGCCAGAACATTGTTTTTGTTCATTTCGGGATCATAGTCACGGACAAAGAAGATTGCGCCGTGAGCAAATGCCCCAACCATCAGGAATCCAGCAATGTACTGGTGATGGGTGTACAACGCTGCCATGGTGGTGTAGTCCTTAGCCATGAAGGCGTAGGGAGGCAGGGCGTACATATGCTGCGCGACCAGGGAGGTAATCACACCCAAAGAGGCGAGAGCCAGACCCAGTTGGAAGTGCAGCGAGTTGTTGATGGTGTCGTAGAGACCTTTGTGACCTTCACCCAACATTCCGCCGAAAGGAGTGCCTTTGGGGGGATTGTGAGCGCCGAGGATCTCTTTAATGCTGTGACCGATACCAAAGTTGGTGCGGTACATGTGACCGGCGACGATGAACAGGACGGCGATCGCCAAGTGGTGATGCGCCATATCTGTCAGCCACAGGGACTCGGTTTGCGGGTGGAAGCCACCCAAAAAGGTCAAGATAGCGGTTCCTGCACCTTCAGATGTGCCAAAGACATGGCTAGCGGTGTCAGGACTCTGAGCATAGACGCCCCAGTTACCGGTGAAGAACGGCTTCAGTCCGGCCGGGTGCGGCATGGTGCTGAGGAAGTTATCCCAACCCACATGCTGACCCCGAGATTCGGGGATAGCGACATGCACTAAGTGACCCGTCCAAGCCAGTGAGCTAACTCCGAACAGACCCGCAAGGTGGTGGTTCAGGCGAGACTCAGCATTTTTGAACCAAGAGAGGCTCGGACGATATTTCGGTTGCAGGTGTAGCCAGCCCGCGAAGAGCATGACAGCCGCCAGAACCAGAAGGAAGATCGACCCTTGGTAAAGGTCGTTGTTGGTGCGCATTCCGATGGTGTACCACCAGTGGTACACGCCGGAGTAAGCGATGTTTACCGGGTTAGATGCCCCGGCTTGGGTGAAGGCATCAACAGCGCCTTGACCGAATTGGGGGTCCCAAATCGCGTGGGCGATGGGACGGATGTTGAGGGGATCTTTGATCCACTGCTCGAAGTTGCCTTGCCAAGCGACATGGAAGAGGTTGCCCGAGGTCCACAGAAAGATGATGGCGAGGTGTCCGAAGTGGGAGGCGAAAATCTTTTGGTAAAGATTTTCTTCCGTCATACCATCATGGCTTTCGAAATCGTGAGACGTAGCAATCCCATACCAGATCCGCCGTGTGGTTGGATCCTGTGCCAAGTCTTGGCTAAATTTTGGGAATTTCGTTGCCATAAGTCCTACAAGGAGATGCGTGCGAGTATCATCCTACTGAAATGATCCGTGCCAGGAAGAATGCCCAGGTTGTGGCAATCCCACCTAACAGATAGTGGGCGACGCCAACGGCCCGACCTTGAATGATGCTCAGGGCGCGGGGTTGAATCGCGGGAGCGACTTTGAGCTTGTTGTGAGCCCAAACAATCGACTCAATTAGCTCTTGCCAGTAGCCACGTCCACTAAAGAGGAACATGAGGCTGAATGCCCAAACGAAGTGAGCACCGAGGAACAGCAGTCCATAGGCGGACAGGGCTGAACCGTAGGAACCGATTACCTGAGAGGCTTGCGCCCACAGGAAGTCGCGCAACCATCCATTAATGGTAATGGCGCTTTGAGCAAAGTTGCCATAGGTGATGTGGGACACCGAACCGTCTGCACCAACTGTTCCCCAAACATCGGATTGCATTTTCCAACTGAAGTGGAAGATGACGATGGAGAGGCTGTTGTACATCCAGAACAGACCTAGGAACACATGGTCCCAACCAGAGACTTGGCAGGTACCGCCACGTCCCGGACCGTCGCAAGCAAAGCGGAAGCCTAGCTCGGATTTGTCAGGAATCAGGCGAGAGCTACGAGCAAACAGAACACCTTTGAGTAGAATCAGCACGGTCACGTGAATCGTGAACGCGTGAATGTGGTGAACCAGGAAGTCAGCCGTACCCAGTTCAATGGGCATCATGGCGACTTTACCGCCGACAGCGACGACGTCACCGCCAAAAGCAGGACTCACACTAGCTAAGGCATTGGGGGCAGTGTTGCCCGGTGCCAGGGTATGTAGGTGTTGAACCCACTGGGCAAAAATCGGTTGAAGCTGGATCCCCGTGTCGGAGAACATATCTTGAGGACGACCAAAGGCACGCATGGTGTCGTTATGGACGTAGAGTCCAAAGCTGTGGAAGCCCAAGAAGATACAAACCCAGTTCAAGTGAGAAATGATTGCATCTCGGTGGCGGATGACCCGATCAAGCAGGTTATCCACGTTTTTAGCAGGATCATAGTCACGAACCATGAAGATGGCAGCGTGAGCGCCTGCACCGACGACTAGGAAGCCGCCAATCCACATATGGTGGGTAAACAGCGACAGTTGTGTCGGGTAATCCGTCGCAATGTACGGATAGGGAGGCATGGCATACATGTGGTGAGCCACAATGATGCTCAGAGAACCCAGCATCGCAAGGTTAATCGCGAGTTGAGCGTGCCAGGAGGTGGTCAGGATCTCATAGAGTCCTTTGTGACCTTCTCCAGTGAAGGGTCCTTTGTGTGCTTCCAGGATCTCCTTCATGCTGTGACCGATACCCCAGTTGGTTCGGTACATATGACCGGCGATGATGAACAAGACGGCGATCGCCAAGTGATGGTGTGCCGTGTCGCTCAGCCAGAGACCACCGGTTTGGGGGTTCAAGCCACCTTTGAAGGTTAGGAAGTCTGCATATTCACCCCAATTTAAGGTAAAGAATGGGGTTAAACCTTTGGCAAAACTGGGATACAGTTCCGCCATTTTGCTTGTATCAAGGATAAACTCGTGCGGCAGGGGAATATCCTGCGGTGCAACACCAGCATCCAGAAGTTTATTAATGGGAAGCGAAACGTGGATTTGGTGACCGGCCCAACCTAAGGAGCCCAGTCCGAGTAAACCAGCCAAGTGGTGGTTCATCATCGATTCCACGTTTTGGAACCATTCCAGTTTCGGTGCACTGACGTGGTAATGGAACCAACCGGCGAACAGCATCAGAGCTGCCATGACTAGACCACCGATGGCGGTGCAGTACAGTTGGAACTCATTGGTAATGCCGCTGGCACGCCAGAGTTGGAATAAGCCCGAGGTAATTTGAATCCCGTGGAAGCCACCACCAACGTCGGCGTTGAGGATGTCTTGACCCACGATGGACCAGACTACTTGGGCGCTCGGTTTGATCCCGGTGGGATCGGTTAACCAAGCTTCATAGTTGGAAAAACGTGCGCCGTGGAAGTAGGCACCGCTTAACCAGATAAAAATGACTGCCAGTTGACCGAAGTGGGCGCTAAAGATTTTGCGCGATACTTCTTCTAAGTCGTTGGTTTGACTGTCGAAATCATGAGCGTCTGCATGGAGGTTCCAAATCCAGGTGGTGGTTTTTGGACCTCGTGCCAAAGTGCGATCGAAGTGACCGGGTTTGCCCCACTTCTCAAAAGAAGTTGGAACCGGGTTCTTGTCGACCTCGACTTTGACTTTTGCATCCCGCTCCTGGGGACTAATCGTCATCGAGTCTCTCCTCTCTCTAGACCATTGACATACTCACCAGCCTAAAGGCGTGGGGATGTTCTAGCCCTTACGGTACTAGATTCCTGGTTCCGCTTGACCGGCTGCTGATGTTCGTTTCCTCACATCATTAGCTCGGCGGCTCTCTCCAGGCATTTCTCTCAAAGTTTAACGCACGATGCGTTGGATTTGAGATTAGTTCCCGGATGCCCTCCGGTACTACGTGAAACGCATTCTATCACAGATAAATCTGCTTAGAATGTCTCCCGAATTATAGGGAGGCTTTTAGACTCGCTTTCTTGGGTAACGTTTCGCTGCAAAACATTTTAACCAACTTCCGCAGTCTTGGATGTGATAACTTGGGATTTAAAAATCCCATATTACGTTTTTTATCTTTTATGTCGCTTGCAGTCAGCTTCATATTAGGGAAGTTGATGTTTCTATGACTCGAAACCCGAGGGACTAAGAGCTAGACTGAATGTTCTGCGGCTGTTACCGAGAATCTATGTTTGTGATTATAGGTCTTCTTTCGGAATAATTCAAACGATTTCTTTTTATTTTTTTTCGATCTGGGCTAGTAAAATTTGCTCGACAAGTCAAGTAACGTAACATTAACTTTACAAAAGTTAAATTCTTTTAATAAATCGAACCGATTAGATCTATATATAGTACGGATCATAGTACAGGATAGACGGCCGGGTCTCAAACGGGCCAAGCCCTGGCCAAGACTTGGATGAGGGTCGAGAAATTTTCAGATGGCCGACGGTAACGCAGTTTGGGCATTTTCCGCTATAGTGACTGGCAAGTCCAGTGATTTGTCATGGACGTTGTTATTTCGAGGGAGTGTTTCAGGCGTGCTGAATCATGACGATCGCCCATCACTATGGAAAACATGGCTATCCCGACAACTAGCCCTATTCCTGCTTATCGTCCTGGGACTCTGGGGATGTAGTCAACCGGATCTCAGCCTCGATTCAGGAACCCGTCCCAGGCGAACCGCCGAGGCGATCGCGCCCCCCGTCGAACTTACCGAAGTCTCTCCCCCCGAGGCGATCGCCCAACTCAAAACAGCCCTCGATCGCTACCGTCCCCAAGTCCGCATCAGCCGACCTCGTCCTGATGAAGTCCTCCGCAACAGCCAAGTGAACGTCCAACTTGACGTCCAAGACCTACCCATCTTCAAAAACGAAACCCTCGGCCTGGGTCCTTATATCCAACTCATCCTCGACGATCGCCCCCTCGACCCCATCCACAACCTCGATCAGCCGATCATCCTCAACGACCTAAGCGCCGGAACCCACACCCTGCGGGCCTTCGCCGTACGTCCCTGGCATGAAAGCTTCAAAAACGAAGGGGCCTACGCCCAAACTAGCTTCCATCTGTACACCAAAACCGGCAGCCATCAGCCGGACCCCAACCGTCCCCTCCTCACCTATAACCAGCCCCGAGGGGCCTACAACGCCGAACCGATCCTGCTCGACTTTTACCTCACCAACGCTCCCCTACATCTCGTCGCCCAAGAATTTGACGCCGACGAGATTCCCGATTGGCGTGTCCGAGCGACCATCAACGGCTATAGCTTCGTCAGCGATCGCTGGCAACCCTTCTACCTCAAAGGCTTCCAACCCGGAACCAACTGGGTCAAGCTAGAATTTATCGATGAAAGCGGCGAACCCCTACAAAACACCTTTAACAGCACCGCCGCACTGATTACCTATGATCCCGACGGGAACAATGCCCTCTCCCAACTGGTAAAAGGTCAACTCAGTTCCCAAGAAGCCGAAAGCATCATTGATCCCACCATTGTTCTCACCCCGGAGACGAAGCCGGATACCAGCCAACCCGAACCCGAGATTGAACCCGAACCCGAGATTGAACCCGAACCCGAGATTGAACCCGAACCCGTCCTAACGCCTGAAGACACCCTTCCCGAAATTGTCGAACCCGAAACAACCCCAGACACCATCATTCCCGAGGCCGCTAAGGACACAACAGCGTCTCCAGCCGCCGAAGCCAAAACTGAGACTGACATCAGTGGTGACGACTCAGTTTCCAGTCCAGCCGACACTCCAGCCGACACCCCAGCCGAATCAACCAGAGAGGAGCTCTCTACCACCTCCGCCTCACCAAAAGGGGATAGTCCTGAGATCCCCGAGGCCATGGACAACGCGGCAACCGAAGCGGCAACCGAAGCGGCAACCGAAGCCGAAACAGCCACTCCAGCGGTTCAGCCTGGGGACTAAACTAAGTCTCGCGATCGCAACCCTAATAACAGTTCTCATTGCGACTCGTAGCATCGCCGAAGTGTCCTCAATTCCCCAACCCGTGAGAGATCCCCTCAACCTAGACCATCTCGATCGCCCTCCCGACCTTTTCGACGAAGCGATCATCCGTCCCGATACCGTCTCCCAAGACCATCCGACTGAACCGAGTTTATGGTGGGCCGCCGAGCAGTTTGGTGGCTCACTCCTCAATACCTGGCTCGCCTATCCCGAAGACCAACGTATTGATTTGGTGATTAACCCGCAATTTTGGACCCCTCTCGACTATCTCGAACGCTATCAATTTGTCTATCAAATGGGTGTTGTGGCCCGTTCCTATCGCTACAACCTGCGAGTGTTCAGTCGTCAACAACCCCAACGGCTTCTCGCCGCCTATACCTGTCAGTTTCAAACACCACTGATTCGTTGTCGGGTCGATATAGAACGAGGCGGAACATCAGGATTGGGTCGTCTCCGTTCTGAGACCTTGACGCCACCCGAAGAGAATTAGTCAAATACGGTAGGACAATTATAAACACCCAAATTATTGCCAAATATGAATTTATTGGTTCCTGCTTGCTTATTTTGAAATGTCTTTTTCAATTGTGAATCATGGTTAAAGTTCTCCATCTTTCAGACATCCACCTCGGTAGCGGTTTTTCCCACGGCAAAATCGACCCAGACACCGGACTGAACACCCGTCTGCTAGACTTCATCGGAACCCTCAGAAGGTGTATTGATCGCGCCCTAGCCGAACCCGTCGATTTAGTTCTATTTGGGGGCGATGCCTTTCCCGATGCGACTCCAGCACCTTATATCGCCGAGGCCTTCGCCCGAGAATTTCATCGGCTGGCCGAGGCCAATATCCCCACGGTTCTCTTGGTGGGAAATCACGATCGCTACTCCCTGGCCGACGGAAGTGCCAGTCTCGGCATTTATCGCACCTTGGCCGTCCCGAACTTCATTGTCGGCGATCGCCTCGATCTCCATCGCATCTCCACCCGCAGCGGCCCCATCCAAGTCATTACCTTACCCTGGCTGACCAGTTCAACCCTCCTAACTCGGCCCGAAAGTCAAGGCCTCTCCATCGCCGAAATCAACGAATTATTAGCCGAACGGCTGCGAATTGCCCTCGAAGGAGAAATCCGCAAACGCGATCGCGACTGTCCCACCATCCTCCTCGGTCATCTGATGAGTGACAAAGCCAAATTTGGGGCCGAACGCCTCCTGGCGGTGAGTAAAGGCTTTACAATTCCCCTATCTCTGCTGGTTCGTCAGGAATTTGACTATGTAGCCCTGGGTCATGTCCACAAACACCAAAATCTCAACCCCAGTAACGATCCTCCTGTCATCTATCCAGGAAGTATTGAACGGGTTGATTTTAGTGAAGAGAAAGAAGAGAAAGGCTATATCCTGGCCGATGTGACCATTGGTGGCTGTAACTGGGAGTTTTGTCCCCTTCCCGTACGCGCCTTCTTGACCCTGTCGATCGATGTTTCCGAAGCCGACGATCCCCAAGCCATGCTCCTAAAAGCCCTAAATAAGAGCGATATCGGCGATCGCGTCGTGCGGCTACGCTACAAACTACGAGCCGATCAACTCGATCGCATCAACACCTCCGAGCTTCGCAAAGCCCTCAAAAGCGCCCATAGTGCCACAATTCAGCCCGAACTCATCAGCCAACTGAGTCGTCCCCGGATTCCCTCGTTGAGTGGCCGGGCCATCGATCCCCTCGATGCCCTGCACGCCTATCTCGACAACCGCGAAGACCTACGGGATATCCGCGAGGATGTCGTCAAGGCCGCTGAACATCTCCTGCATGAAGAGCAGCTGCCCCTATTTCGTCAGTCTAGCTAGGATTTGGGAACATAGCTGAGAATCTGATCAACCACATCTTCAATGGTTAAATCATCGGTTTGGATTTCGATCGCATCCTCAGCCTTTTGTAAAGGAGACAAGGCCCGAGTGCTATCTTGCTGATCCCGCTGAGCAATCTCGGCTTCTAACTGAGATACGTTGACCTCATAGCCCTGCTTTTCTAAGTCCAACTTGCGCCGTCTGGCTCGTTCTTCAACAGAAGCGGTCAGGAAAATCTTGACTTCGGCCTGGGGAAAGACCTGAGTTCCCATATCCCGTCCCTCGGCCACTAACCCCCCAGCCGCACCATACTCTTGTTGTTGTTGTACCAAAAACTGACGCACAGCGGGGAAAGCGGCAACGGTGGACACCTTAGCGGTGACTTCAGGGCTACGAATGGCTTGGGTGACATCATGCTGATTCACCCAAACGCGACATTGGGAACTATCGGCTTGAGGTTCGAGACGAATTTGGCAATTGTCTAAGGCTTGGGCGATATGGGCTTCATCCTCGATCGCAATTCCTGATTCGAGAATATACCAGGTGACAGCCCGATACATGGCTCCAGTATCCAAGTAAAGAAGGCCCAAACGATCGGCCACTTGTCGGGTGACGGTCGATTTACCTGCCCCAGCGGGACCATCAATGGCGACGATAGGTTGGCGGGTGCTGGGTTGGCGAACGGTTAACAGCATGGTATCAATTAGGCGAGTGGAACCGAGGTGAGCAGCGATGAGAAGTCGTCCTTGTTGATCGATGATGTCTAAGGGCTGTAGGGTTTGGGGATCGACAAGTTCGATATATTCAGGGTTTAATTGGGGAACTTTGGCCAGCTCAGTGTTAACGGCTGCGAGGAGGGGTTGGGCCTGCCGTTGTCCGGCCTCCAATTGTCTCCGGGCTGACTCTAACCCCCGAAATAGGGCGTTGGCTTGGTCTCGTTGGCGATCGCTCAGATAGTGGTTGCGAGAACTATAGGCCAATCCTGAGGCTTCCCGGATAATGGGACAGCCAATGATGTCTACAGGAAAATTGAGATCCGCCACGAGACGACGGATAATGACCAGTTGCTGAGCGTCTTTCTCGCCAAAGTAGGCGCGATGGGGCTGAATTAGGTTGAAGAGTTTGCTGACAATGGTGGCTACCCCTTGGAAATGTCCGGGACGCGATCGCCCACAAAGGACTGAGGTTAGGTGATGGGGTGGCACCACAGTTGTTAGGGCGGGGGAAGACTCTCCCAAAGCGATTCCCAAGTCCTGGGGTTGGGGGCAAAAGACGGCATCAACCCCCAGTTCCCGGCAATGCTGTAGATCGGCGTCTAGGGTTTGAGGATAGCGATCGAGGTCTTCGTTGGGACCGAATTGCAGTGGGTTAACAAAGATGCTGACGATAACCTGGTCATTCTGCGATCGCCCCTGCTGAATGAGGCTCAAATGCCCCTGATGCAGATTGCCCATGGTGGGGATTAACCCTAGGCTGGCTTCAGGGGACAACTGTTGCCGATAGTGGCGTAATTCAGCAATGGTGGTCAGTTTTTCCATGACCCTGCAACGGTTAACAGTGAATCGTGAGCAACGGCTTGGATACTTTCAGGGGTTGAGTTGAGATGCACCCTTCCAAACCATCCACTGTTAATGATTCTGGGTCAACTGTCAAGGGTTAGTTGGCGAGAACTTCTAGAACCACGGGAGCGGTTCCGGTATGAATCATACCGAGTTCTTCGGCTGCTCCAGCAGAAAGGTCAATCACCCGTCCGCCGGTGTAGGGGCCGCGATCGTTGATACGGACGACAAGAGAACGACCATTGTCGAGGTTCGTCACTCGGACTTGGGTCCCAAAGGGTAATTCTAAATGAGCCGCCGTGATCTCTTGACTATTGAAAATTTCACCGTTGGCGGTTAAGTTCCCTTCAAACCCTGGCCCATACCAGGACGCGATTCCTTGTTGTTGGTGAACAACTGGCTCGGATTTCGGCGCCGCCGGAACGGGTTTTTCAGAGGTTCCAGCTTCGCGATAGGCATGATGAGTTTCCCCGGCAACGGTTCCTAAAACTTCTGGTTGCGGGGGGGCTAAGGCCTCTAGTAAACTGGAGGTGTCTAGAACCTGGCTCGGTACGAATGAGAGTTGTTCGATGTCTGAGTTAGCATTCTCGATTTGTTCTCGATTCGCAACAAGCCTCTCCTCAGCGGCTGGAGAGGATATCACGGTGCTTTCTGCTTCGTTTTCCCCTTGTGCCAGCTCCGAAACAGTTGCTTCAGCGGCAACGGGGAGGTAGCGTGCCACTGCGCTCTCCTGAGCATTGACTAGGTGCGCTGAGCTTCCAAGTCCGGAAATCGCTAAGGCCACCGTGAAGTTTCTCCAAAGTTGATAACTCATAAATGGGAAAGTCTCCTGAGTGAGTACAGTACACACCGCTGTCTATCTGTTTAGGTGTGTGTTGACAAGTATGAAGTTGGTTAGCTGCGATCGCCGCCGATCGAAGGAGTCTGCCTAACTCCCAACGAGGCTAAGCGGCCAGAGTGGTAGGTTTTGCTCACTCAACATCTAACTCATACTCATTTCGTGTTCAAGTTGTGGGTGGAACTGCAACAGAATAACACGAAGTTTTTGAATCGGGGATCAGTAGTCGCTCGAAAAGCGGTTGAACTTTATCAAAAGTTTACAATTCGCTTTTCGGGCTTTTTGTGCTGTAACGCTTTACTGGTGAAGCGTTCAGCGTTTTTGAACTCTCGACAAATCTTTAATAAAAAAACACATAAAAACGTCCTTAAATGTGGTAATAGAGCGTAAGGATTTCAAGAAAGGGGCAAGGTTAAGCTAGAATGCAGCTTGCAGTTGCGATCGCGCGATCGCAGCCTACGGTCAAGTCATTAAAGAAATCTGCCCCATGGACTATCAGGACGCTGGAGTGAACATCGAAGCCGGTCGCGCCTTCGTCAACCGCATCGAATCGCTTGTCAAAGACACCTATCGTCCTGGGGTTTTGGGAGGTCTAGGAGGCTTTGGCGGCTATTTTGAGATTCCCGAAGGTTATCGGAAACCGGTTCTCGTGTCTGGAACCGACGGGGTGGGGACCAAACTGAAATTGGCCCAATCCCTGAACCGCCACGAGACGGTCGGGCTCGATCTCGTCGCCATGTGTGCGAATGATGTCCTCACCAGTGGGGCCGAACCCCTCTATTTCCTGGATTATCTAGCCACCGGAAAACTCGACAGCGAACAACTGGCCCAGGTGGTGAGTGGGATTGCGATCGGCTGTCGTGACGCCGGATGTGCCTTATTAGGCGGAGAAACAGCCGAAATGCCGGGGTTTTACCCGGATGGGGAATATGATATGGCCGGGTTTTGCGTCGGGATTGTCGAAAAAGAGCAACTTCTCGACGGATCTCAGGTGAAGGTGGGGGACGTGGCGATCGCCCTCCCCAGTTCCGGGGTTCACAGCAACGGCTATAGTCTAGTTCGTAAAATCATCGCCGATGGGGGCTATTCCTGGAGTGATTGTCCCCCGGTGTTTCAAGGACAATCCTTGGGAGAAGTATTTCTGACTCCCACTCAACTCTATATCCAACCCATCTTGGAACTGCGTCGTCAGGCGATCGAGATTCATGGGATGGCCCATATTACCGGCGGCGGACTCCCGGAAAACCTACCCCGCTGTCTGGGAGATAAGCAGTCCGTCCGCATTAACTATGAAACCTGGGAAACTCCCCGCGTATTTCAATGGTTGGCTGAGGCGGGGAACGTCTCAGCCGAGGCCATGTTCGACACCTTTAATATGGGAGTGGGATTTGTGGTGGTTGTTTCCCCCAGTGACGTCGAAGCCACCCTGGCCAGTTTGAACACTCAACAGCAAACGGCCTGGGTGTTGGGGGAAGTCATTGACGGAGAGGGTGAAGTTTTAGGATTGATGTGAACGGCTGAAGAGACAGCGATAAACCGGTTCTCCTTTGTTGTAAGTGGCAATTTCTCGTTCCGTCGCCACCGGGAGAGGGTTGTCTGGTAGCCAGTTATCGCGGGTGGCGGCGAAGGCGGGATGTTCCGAGAAGCGATCGCGCATCTCGATGGCCACTTCCTCCACATCCGATTGCAGGAAAATCTCCCCATCGGGGGCCAAGAAGCGGGCCAAGTCTGCCACTAACTCCGGTTGAACGACCCGACGCTTATGGTGGCGTTTCTTGAACCAGGGATCAGGGAATTGAATCGAGACTCGTTTGAGACATCCCTGAGGGAGAGACCCGAATAAGGCTTCACTCATGAAATTGATATTGCAATAGACATAGTGAAGATTGCTTAAATGAGCGCGATCGCGCCATTGATTGGCCTCATCCACCAACGGCTGACGAATCTCTAAGCCGAGAAAATTCCAATCAGGCTGTTTTGGGGCCAGTTCACAGAGAAAGCGACCTCGCGCACAACCAATATCTAAATGTAGCGGTTGTTGGGGATTCTGATAGATGTCAGACCAATCCGGGAGGTGAACCGGTTGTTGGTACTTACGACTGAGGGGATTAACATGTTGGCGAACTCGAACCGGAGACAAGACAAACACCTCCTAAAAACAACCTTATTATCCTATGACGGTTGGGGAACCCGGGAATTTTTTCAGGTCATGTATGGCTTGCGTTTTCATTCACCGCGCCAAATTGCCTCGATCGCCGCCGCCACCTGGCCCGCCTCTCCAACCTCATCGAGTAATACCGTAACATGACCTAACTTGCGTCCGGGACGGGATTGGCGTTTGCCATACCAATAGACATGGCCCTGAGGAAACTTTGAGAGGCGATCGCGTCTCTCGTGATAGTCCGATTCTGCCGTCTCAAACCCCAATAAATTGACCATGACCGCCGCCGGAGAAGTCATCGTCGTTGAACCGAGGGAAATATCACAGACGGCCCGCAAAATTTGAGCAAATTGCGAGGTTTCACAGGCATCTAAGGAAAAATGTCCTGAATTATGAGTTCGCGGCGCAATTTCATTGACTAATACGCGTCCATCTGGAGTTAAAAAGAGTTCAATCCCAAATAGTCCCACCACATCAAGATGAGTCAGGAGCGATCGCGCGATCGCCTGACAATCGTTCACCACCGCCTCCGATACCGCCGCCGGTGCAATCACTCGCCGACAGACCTGATTTTCTTGTTGCGTTTCCACAATTGGATAAATGGCAATTTCTCCCTGACCATTTCGAGCCGCAATGACCGCCAACTCGCGCTCAAAAGGGATAAATTCTTCCATGAGTACGGAAGGATAGCCCCAGCGTTTCCAGGTTTCCTCAAACTGAGTTCTATCTCGCAAAATCACCGTTCCTTGACCATCATAGCCATGTCGCCGCGCTTTCATGACGCAGGGAAAGGTTATTGAATTAGAATTTATTTCATCTCTTTCTAATTCAATAAAACGAGGAACCGGCAATTTCAATTCATCTAAATAGCAGCGCTGTTCATACTTGTCTAAAAGGGGTTTTAATGCCGACAGCCGAGGACAAAACAAAACATTAGAATTATTGATTTTTTCAAGTTCAAGCAAATCAACAAATTCATTTTCAAAAGTAATCACATCACAGCGTTTAGCTAAGTCCTGAGTTGCCGCAACATCAGCAACATCAGCAAAGATGACCTCATCAGCCAGTCCAACCGCTGGGTCATCAAAACTCGGTGTTTGAATAATTGTTTTAAGTTTCAATTTCCGGGCTTCTTGTGCCATCATCCAGGCGAGTTGTCCGCCCCCAATAATTCCAACTATTTGTTTAGTTTTACCCATGATTCAATCAAAAATAAATAATTTATAAACCCTAACTCAAACCAATTAAAATCAACCATTTCGCTATTTTCCGAAGAGGGCAACCACAAGGGGATTACATTGTTTATCCCCGGCCGGGTTGATTTAGGGATAGGTTCTCCCCTGTTCCCTTCTTCATCGACAATACAACGAATTCCGAGTTGCCACACCCGTCTGAGGATTGATTCTCTCAGCCATCTGACAAAGTTTGTTGACCTGAGATCCATCAAGAATCGCATCGGTGAAATCCGCTCCAGCAATCTGCACAGCCTCAAACTTAGACCGTAGAAAAATCACATCTTTGACGTTCTCCCCCGCCTGAAGGCAGGGGGATTCATCGTTCTACGAGTCTCCGTTAGCTGACAGGATTTCTCCAACCAACCAAGAGGGAGTCTCTC
>P_2C_Liq_1_UnCtyDRAFT_1000056_pt1 | contig 41577 bp, 27 predicted proteins | sample Pon2CUnioCityCA_2_FD_10234 | JGI IMG/M metagenome (IMG submission 10234) | reverse complement strand
GAGTTAGACATTGCTGAGGGGGCTGATATTGTTATGGTGAAACCGGCGCTTCCTTATCTCGATATTATTCGTCAAATTCGCGATGTCACCGATGTTCCTGTGGCAGCCTATAACGTCAGCGGTGAATATGCCATGATTAAAGCCGCCGGGGAGAAAGGCTGGATTGATGAGAAAAAGGTGATGCTCGAAACGTTGCTGAGCATTAAACGGGCTGGAGCGACCTTGATTTTGACCTATTTTGCCAAAGAAGTGGCGTTGCTGCTTAAATAAACGGCCGAGTTGAAGGTCAAGAGATCTAGGCTCAAGATTGGCAAGGAGCGAGTATTCTGGAAGAGACTCTAAATAGGTCTGCGTTGCCATGGGTTATTGTCTCAACCGTCGTTGTTCTAAGCCTGACAATCCCGATTCAGCCGAACGTTGTCAAAGTTGTGGTCATCGTCTGGCTTTGCGCGATCGCTACCGGGCGATCGCGCCCCTAAGTCGAGGTGGGTTTGCTAAAACCTATTTGGCGATCGATAACGATTTACCGTCTCAGCCCCGCTGTGTCATTAAGCAACTTCATCCCTTGGATGAGAAGGGAGAAATAGGGGCCAAAATGCTCGAACTTTTCCACCGTGAAGCGGAAAATCTCCATCGCCTAGGACAACATCCCCAAATTCCCACACTCCTCGCTCATTTTGAGCAAGAAGGATATTTTTATTTAGTGCAAGAGTGGATTGACGGCGAGACGCTCACCGAGGAACTGCAACGGACTGGGACATTTGATGAAGCCCAAATTCGCGATCTCCTCGGGCAACTCTTGCCAATTCTCGACGATATTCACCGTCAGCGTAGTATTCACCGCGATATTAAACCCGATAATCTCATGCGCCGTCATCAGGATGGCAAACTGTTTTTAATCGATTTTGGCGTGGTGAAAGTCCTGCAAGATAGCCAAATGGCGTCGAGTTATACTGCTGTCGGGAGTGCCGAATACATGGCCCCAGAACAGAATCGCGGTCAAGCCTTTCCCGCCAGTGATCTTTATAGTCTTGGCGTCACCTGTGCGCGGTTACTGACGGGAATTTCGCCCTTAGAACTCTATGATATTGTCGGTGGGCGTTGGGATTGGCAACGTTCCTTGCCCCTCACCCATGAGATGAGTCCCCAACTGACCCAGGTATTGAACAAACTCCTAGAAACTCCCCTTAATCGGCGTTTTCATTCCGCCCGTGAGGTAATGGAGGCCCTTAAGGCGAAACCCCTGGCCCCGCCGGACCCTTCTCCCCCGGCTTTGAGTCCACCGCGTCACCCCCCTCGGCTTCCTAAACCCCAAATTGCCCTAGAACGAGTCCAACGGCGATCGCCCCTAGAGCAACTCAATCAGCTCTTTGGCAAAACCCCTGACGTTCCCCTACTCTCCGACGTGGGCCTCGACTATCATGACCTTTGGAACGCCCTGCGTCGGCGACAGTGGGAGAGCGGCGATCGCCTCACCCATCAGTTGCTTTGTCGAGCCGCACGGGGAAGCTCAGGCGGTCATCTCGGCCCTCGCGACATCGAGGCCCTACCCTGCACCGACTTGCAAACCTTAGACTATCTCTGGCGACGTTATTCAGGCGATCGCTTTGGCTTTAGCGTCCAGCAACAACTCTATCAACAAGCCGGTCGGGACTATCCCCTCTTTTGCGCCACCGTCGGCTGGAAACTCAGTGCCTCGCGATCGCCCTCCCTCGAATTTACCTACAGTCTCAAAGCCCCCGTCGGCCATCTCCCCTCCCGACGCTGGGCGCAAGGCTTTGAACTCTGGCGACTCATCAAAATACTTGACAAAAAACTCACGATATGCTTAGGCTACGATGAGACCTAATCCTCAGTCGCGGCCGACTCTCCCTCTTGCGCGAAATAATCTTTTAACACCTCTAAGACAATCGGAGCCGCCAACGCGCCGCCTCCCTGGCCCGCATGTTCCCCAAATGCAACCACAATAATTTCAGGATCATCAAGAGGCGCATAAGCCCCAAACCAAGCATGAGAGGGATTCGGTTGAGCCTCCGCCGTTCCCGTTTTCCCCGCAAAGGGGGGAATCATCGTCGTATTAACTCCCGTAGCGGTTCCTTGCGTAATCACCTCTCGCAAGCCTCGTCTCAAAATATCAATCGTCTCGCCACTGATATCGAGCGACTCGCGCCAATAACTCACATCCACATCCAAACTCCGTAAATGGGGCCGCACCAAATAGCCCCCATTAGCCGGAACCCCAAACATCACCGCCTGTTGTAGCGGTGAAGCCTGTAAATAGCCCTGACCAATCGACATATTAATCGTATCTCCCTGATACCAGCCTTCCCCCAACACCCGCTCCTTCCAAGCCGCATCAGGAACCAATCCCGCCGCCTCTTCCGACGCCAGTTCAATACCCGTCTTGCGACCAAAACCATAACGGCGCGTCCAATCAATCAAGACCTCAGCCCCAATTCGTTGCGCCACCTGATAAAAAAACGTATCACTACTCCAGGCCATCGCCCCCGTAAAGCCTAACGGTCCGAAGCCACTGCGGTTCCAGTCCCAAAAGCGAATCCCCCCAGCCGTCACATAGGGATACGTCGGGAGTACCGCATAGGGAGAATACTCCCCAGATTCGATCGCCGCCGTAGTGGTGACAATCTTAAATGTACTCGCCGGGGGAAATCCCTGCAAGGCGCGATTCACAAACGGATAGCGAGCCGCCTGTAACTGTTGCCAATCCGCCTCACTAATGCGCCCCGAGAAAATATTAGGATCAAACGCCGGACGGCTCACCATCGCCCGCACCGCACCATCTCGGGGGTCAATAGCCACAATAGCCCCTTGAACATCCCCAAGAGCTTTCTCCGCCGCCCGTTGCAGATCTAAATCGAGAGTCGTTTGTACATCCTGTCCCCCTTCCGCCTGTTTCTCCCCCAACACCCGCAACACCTGGCCGCGACTGTCCACCTCAACCTGTCGTCCCCCCCATTCTCCCCGAAGTTCCTCTTCAAACGCTGCTTCCATACCCATTTGGCCAACAATATCTCCCAAACGGTATGGGTTATCCGGTTGCTCTTCGAGGCGGGATAAATCCTCATCACTGATTTCGCCCGTATAGCCGAGAACATGAGCCCCCAGAGAGCCATGAGGGTAATGTCGCACCGCTTCAACATTGACCTCAATTCCCGGAAGTTGCGGACCATATTCCGTTAGCGCAATCACCTGAGCCGCACTGAGACGACGTGCTACCCGAATTGGGAGTGCCGTGTTATAGCCCGTTTCCTCCAGACGTTCGAGGATTTGTTGAGGAGGAATATTGATAATCTCACAAAGGCGTTCAATCACCTCAGGCCAGTCCTCAGCAGGGAGCGCGAGCGGCCAAAGATAGACCGTATGGGAGAGGCTAGAGGTGGCCAAGATATTCCCATGACGGTCAAAGATATTCCCGCGCACCGGCTGAGTCGGAATCAGACGAATACGGTTATCTTCAGCCAGTTGGCGATTGCGGGTTCCTTGAATCAGTTGTAGATAGGCCAAACGAGCGCCAATTCCCCCGAGCATCACGGCGGTAATGCCGACCATGATCAAAACCGATTGCACAAGACCGCCGATATTGCGTTGATTAGTACGACTGCCGTAACCGTTAGAAGGAATCGAGGTCATAATGGTCTAGTGAGTGCAAACAAACGTGGGCTAAGGCTGACAAGACGATCAAGTCGCTTCGACTTGCCATTATAGTATTGGCTGCCTCACCGTTGGCGGGTTGAGTTGGAGGGTTTAACTGCGAGATAGGAGAGGCGATGATAGGAGAAGCGATCGCCTTGTCGCTAAACTAGACTAGAGCCAGGTTCGGTCAACTCCCCGCCGTGGGATGTTGCCCCATCCTGCCCCGGAATTTGGGACAATGACTATCCAGGAGCCGTCATCATGCTGCAAGCTGCCAGCCAAAACAGCGATCTGAGCGGGCGTGAATCAGAGTTCGACGTCGAACTGCATCGTGTCTTCAAAGTCTTTAACGGCGAAACCGCCGTGCGCGGCGTTGAAGTTCAGATTCGCCGAGGTGAGTTTTTTAGTATTCTCGGACCATCGGGGTGTGGCAAAACCACCACCTTACGACTGATTGCTGGCTTTGAACCCCCCTCAGCCGGCGAAATTCTCATCGGCGGTCGGTCCATGACTCAAGTTCCTCCCAATGAACGACCCGTCAATACCGTCTTTCAGAATTATGCCCTCTTCGACCATATGAGCGTTTGGGAGAACATCGCCTTTGGCTTAAAACTGAAACGGATTGGCCGCAGTGAAATTCAGCAGCGCGTCGAGGAGATGTTGCAGTTGGTGAAGATGGAAGCCTTCGCCAACCGCTACCCGAAACAGTTATCCGGTGGACAACGGCAACGAATTGCTCTGGCCCGGGCCATTGCCAATCATCCGGCGGTACTACTACTCGACGAACCCCTGGGGGCCTTAGATCTCAAACTCCGTAAAGAAATGCAGATGGAGTTATCCAATCTGCACCGTAATTTAGGCTTAACCTTTGTCACCGTCACCCATGACCAAGAAGAGGCCTTATCAATGTCCGATCGCATCGCCGTGATGAAAGATGGCAAAATTGAGCAAATCGGCTCTCCGACGGAGATTTATCAACGACCCCGCACCCCATTTGTGGCCGACTTTATCGGGGAAACCAATCTCTTCGAGGGAACCGTCGAACATCAGGATGCTGAAACTGTCGTGGTGCGTAGCCATTCGGGTTTAAAACTGGTGGTGGCGCGATCGCCTGAGGAAGAACGGCTCAGTCATCACGCCGTCGTCAGTATCCGGCCCGAAAATATCCAACTTCATGGAACTCCCCCAGAATCAGCCCAAAACCTCTATCGAGGTCAACTTCAGACCGCCATGTATCTCGGCACCCATACCCACTGCGTCATCCGCCTCGACTCAGGGGAGCTAGTCACCCTACGTCAAGCCAGTCGCCCCGAAGACCTCCCCAGCCCCGATTCCCCGGTTTACTTATCCTGGTTGCCCCATCAAGGCATTGTTTTAGCTGCCTAGGGGCATTCCAGGGGGTAGAATCAGACCAGAACAGGGTACGATAGCCAACGAATGGCTCTGGGGAGCCGCGTTTGTCTGACTGTCCTCTCTCGCTGACCTGAGCACGTGCGATCTGTGATTCATCCCCCCTCACCGCCCACGCGGTCTATGCGCCGCCGCCAGTTTCTGAATCTCTCAACGGCTGCCCTGTCTGGGTTGGCCCTGTCCGGTTGCGGCTGGACGTTGGCCAATGTGCGATCGACGGTACAAACAGCGGACGATATCCTCTATATCTATACTTGGGCCGGCTACACGGATCGGGAGCTAATTGAAGCCTTTTACCAAGAAACCGCCATCCGTGTTATCGCCGATGTGTTCTCCTCCAATGAGGAAATGTTGGCGAAACTGCAAGCGGGGGCCGGAGGGGCGTATAGTCTCATTTATCCCTCTGATTACATGGTGCGGCGCATGATCGATGAACAACTGCTGCTCGAACTTGATCACGATCGCATCGCTGGCCTCGATACCCTCTTTCCCAGTTTTGAAAGTCCCAGTTACGACCCCAATAATCGCCATAGTATTCCCATGAGTTGGGGGACGACGGGCCTGGTGTTCAACACCACGGTTCTTAACCCCTTTCCGGAGGATTGGACTTATCTGTGGGAAAATCAGCAACGTCTAACCCGTCGCGCCACCCTACTCAATGACCCTCGGGAGGTCTTTGGGGCCACGCTGCGGATGTTGGGCTATTCCTACAACAGCACCAATCCCCAAGAAATTCGGGCCGCGTACAACAAACTCGTGGAACTGCGACCCACCATCGCCGCTTTTGATTCTGATGCTTGGCGACCGCAAATTCTCAGCGGTGATTTGAAGATTGCGATGTGCTTCTCGTCTGATGCTAATGAGGTGATTCAGGAAGACCCGGATTTAGCCTATGTTTTACCCAGTAGTGGTTCCTCGATTTGGACTGATACCCTGGTGATTCCTCGCACAGCGCCGAATGTGGATGCGGCCTATGCTTGGATTAACTTTATGCAGCGTCCTGAGGTGGCGGCACGGATTGGGGAACGCCTCAGTTTTGCCACTCCCAATAAGGCGGCGTTTGCTCAGTTACCTGAGTCGATACAAACTAATACGAGCCTCTATCCGCCAGACTCTGCCTTGGAAAAATCTGAAAGTTTACAACCAATTCCCCCAGATGTTGGGGAACTTTATAATCGCTATTGGACTCGATTGACGAGCGGTTAACGCCTTGTCCCTGGCCTTGTCCCTGGCCTTGTCCTTGTCTTTGCCCTTTTAGTTTCAAAACTACTGTGTCTGTTTCTCCTCCTCCCTCTCCAACCTCCCAGTCCCCAAACTCTGAGTTGCCCTGGGGAACTCGCTGGCTGGGAGTGACAGGATTATTGGCTCCGGCTGGGTTATGGTTGCTGTTGTTGCTGGTCTTGCCCACGTTAGTGATTTTTCAGTTGAGTCTGGTTCCCAATATCCGACCGGGAGATGTGGTGATTCCGTCGGGGATTGAGAACTATTTACGAGCGTTGGAGCCGGCGAATTTGGGGGTGGTGCTGCGATCGCTCAAGTTGGCGATCGGCACGACGCTTCTATGTTTAGGATTGGGCTTTCCGGTAGCCTATTGGATCGCCCTATTAGCGCCTCAACGTTGGCGCAATTTGCTGTTGCTTGGTTTCGTATTACCGCTGTGGACATCGTCGTTGTTACGAACCTATGCCTGGATTGCCATTCTCCGACCCACTGGAGTATTGAACTCTCTGTTGGGAATCGTCGGGATTCCGGCGTTGGATATTCTCAATCGACCGGCGGCGGTGTTGGTGGGGATGAGTTATAGTTTTTTGCCCTATATGGTCTTAATTCTCTATTCATCCCTAGAAAAACTCGATCGCCAACTCTTAGAAGCCTCAGCCGATTTGGGGGCCACCCCGCTACAAACCTTCTGGAAAATTACCGTCCCTCAAGCCTTACCGGGAATTGCTGCTGGGTCCTTATTGGTGTTTATCACCAGTTTGGGGGATTTTATCGATCCTGAACTCCTCGGAGGAGCCTCAAGTATGACCGTGGCCCGTTTGATTTATAACCAATTCTTGGGACAAACACCAAACTGGGGATTTGGCTCGGCCTTAAGTATGGTGTTAATTTTTGCCGTGAGTGTGGCGATCGCCCTATTGCTCAAATATGGCGACTCCTCTGCAACTCAACGTTAATCGAGATGTACTCTGTCTCCAACCCTCCATGACTGAAACGGCTCCTACTCCTCAACCGGATCTCGACCACCCCGACTCCCCTGATTTCCCCCTAGATATGGCACATTCTTCGTTTAAACCGCGTTTGTCTTGGCAATCGGTGTTTGTGGGGCTGATGTTTGTGTTTATGTATCTCCCCATTTTGGTGTTAGTCGTTTATAGCTTTAATGAGTCAGCTTATAGTGCCACCTGGGAGGGGTTTACCTGGCAGTGGTATGAGTATTTACTGTCCGATGCGCGAATTTTTGCCGCCTTGCGCAATAGCTTAACGGTGGCCATCTCGGCGGTGGCCATTTCGGCGGTGTTGGGAACGCTGATGGCCGTGGGACTAGCTCGCTATCGCTTTCCGGGTCGTCAACTGTATTTAGGAATTTCCTATTTACCGCTGATTATCCCCGATATCGCCATTGCTGTGGCCACATTGGTATTTTTGGCCGCCGTTGGTTTTTCCCTGAGTTTATGGACGATTGTGGCGGCGCATATTGTCTTCTGTTTGGCCTATATTGCCATTGTCGTCTCGACTCGTTTGGCGGATTTGGATCGTAATTTGGAGGAAGCGGCGTTAGATTTGGGGGCCACTCCCGTCCAGGCCTTTTTTCAGGTGTTATTGCCACAACTGATGCCGGGAATTGTCTCAGGCTGTCTGCTGGCCTTTGTTCTGAGTATGGATGATTTTCTGATTGCCAGTTTCACCGCCGGGGCCGGGGCGACGACGTTACCGATGGAAATTTTTAGTCGTATCCGTACTGGGGTCAAACCCGATGTCAATGCGCTGAGTGCAATTTTGATTAGCTTTTCTGGGATTTTGGCCTTTGTCGCTGAGTTTGTTCGCTATCGCAGTGAAGCGAAGCGACGATGACGTTTGGGGCGTTCTTGGGGCGTTCTTGGGACGTTCTTGGGACGTTCTTGGGGCGTTCTTGGGGCGTTCTTGGGGCGATCGCACTAGAATCCGGATGATCTGAAATTGGGGGCGAAAAAAAAAGCTAGGCAACCTAATCGGTGATTAGGTTATCCTAGCAGCGTACAGTTGAGAACCATTGGTTAACTCAGACGAACCATAAGCCGCTGAGTTCCGTCAGAGGAGTCGCCTTCACACCACGTAAACTAAGACCCATTCTAGTCGATTCACCTGAAACGACAAGTGATAGTTGTGACAGTCAAAACGGTGACTCCCTTAATTTTGAAACTTGGTGGACATCGCTCATGTGGGAGATCGAGGCAAATTCAGCGGCGATCGCGTCAAAATCGCCCAATTTTGCTCAGGATTAGTTCATCTTAGAAGCTCAGACAAGGGAAACCTAAAAACGTGATCAAACTGTCTCGGCAGGCCCTAGCCAACGTCATATTAGCCCTAGGTACGGTCTTACTCATCTGGGGAAGCGCGGCCATGGCTCAACCCGATGAGGCCCCCCGTTCCCTCTCGGACATCGCCAATGACTTCAGTGATACCCCGGCTGAGGTGGTGGTTCCCGAAACCGTCTCACCTCGGCCCACCTTAGACCCAGAAACCGAAAGTGCCAGAGTGATTATCGATGGCATTTACCTGTTTGAAATGGCCGATACGGCTCAGTTTCCGGCCGAAGAACGGGCCGCCTTGATGAATGACAAGTTACAACAAGCCGCTGAATCCCCCGGACTTGAACGCATTGAGGTAGTCATGCGTAATGATTTACCCACCTTACTCATCGATGGGGCGCATCTGATTACGGTCACCAAAAGCGATGCCAGCCTGGGGTCGGGGGTCAATCCTAGGGAACAGGCGGAAATATGGGCCGGGCAAATTCGGGAGGTGTTACGTCAGGCTCACCAAGAACGCAGTGATACGTTTTTGCGACGGGCTATCCTGCAAGTGATTCTGGTGGTTAGTCTGGCTTGTGTTTTACATTGGGGAATTTATCGTCTCTCACTCTATTTCTGTGGGGTCTATCCCGATACACGCCTGTTAGAAGCCTGGCGAGGTCTGATTGTCTGGCTCAGTCGAATTATCTTGTGGAGCGTCACAATTTTTTATGTCAGTGATCTGTTTCCCACGACTCGTCAATGGAGTTATCGGCTGCGACAGATTATTACGAATAGTATTACGGCACCAATTTTACCCCTCGATGCTAATACTTATTCGTTGGTTGATATCTTAATTTTAGTTGCCTTTTTGCTGGGTTTAGTGGTGGGTGCAAACCGGCTCAGTCAACTGTTGCGAGTGCGAGTGTTGGCAGTATCGCGGTTGAATCGTTCGGCTCAGGATGCGATCGCCACAGCGATTAAATATATGCTGATGGTCATCGGAACGGTCGTAATTTTCAATCTCTGGGGATTGGATATTAGTTCCCTGACAATTCTCGCCGGTGCCTTGAGTGTAGGGATTGGTTTCGGCTTACAAGATATCGCCAAAAACCTCGGTAGCGGCTTGGTTTTACTGTTTGAACGTCCGATTCAGGTGGGAGATTTTGTCGAGGTGGGAGACTCGATGGGAACTGTCGAACGCATTGGTAGCCGCAGTACCCTCATTCGTACCCTCGATCGCGTTTCGATTATTGTTCCCAACTCTCGCTTCCTAGAGTCTGAGGTGATTAACTGGAGTCACGATAACCCAGTCTCTCGCTTGCGGCTACCGGTTGGCGTGGCCTATGGTTCTAATTTAGAGGATGTCAAGGAAGCCTTATTAGAAGCGGCTCAAGATCACCCCCAAGTGTTACGGATTCCGCCACCTCGCATTCTCTTTAAAGGCTTTGGCGACAGTTCTCTGGACTTTCAGTTGTTAGTGTGGTGTGGTGATCCGAGCCAGCAGCAGATTCTCAGCAGTGATCTCTATTTTGGCATTCATGAGCAGTTGAAACGGCGGGCGATCGAAATTCCCTTCCCACAACGAGATTTACATCTGCGTTCTGGCACGTTTTTGATGCCGCAAGATACCCAAAATGGCACTATCAATCATGAATCTTAAGTTGATTGTTTGGGGTGTTTACTGTTTAGGAAACTCAATTTTAGGCGCAAAAAGACTTTGCAACCGTTGTAATTTCGACCCACCATAATAGAGAAGATCCCCTTTCCCCAACAAATTTTGAGCCTGGCCCTGTTTGCCCCCTAAAATAATACTTGAATCGGCGTCACTAGCCGTTTTCAGGGCAATGCGGCCGGGAAGATTGGAGCGAATCAGCGGGGTGACCACTTTGGCTTCAGGCCGTTGTGTGGCGATAATGAGGTGGATTCCGGCGGCTCGCGCCATGGCTCCGAGCCGTTTAATGGAGAGTTCTAAAACTTTAGCAACCTCTTTTTCGGCCATAAAATCGGCGTATTCGTCAAAGAGGCAAATAATCGGTGGTTTGATGGGTTTATTACGGTCTAAACAGTGTTGATTGTAGGTGGGGAGATCGTTACAGCGGCTGGCTTCAAAGGCTCGGTAACGAGATTCCATTTCTAGGACGAGATCTTCCATCAGAGCGATCGCGCGATCGCTGTCTTTGACAATCGGCGACAGCAGCCAGGGGATATTCTCAAATTCCGGGAACGTCACCCGTTTGGGATCGACGAGGGCCAATTTGANATGGTCCGGCGATCGCCGTTGCGTTAAACTCAGCAACAACGCTCGTAAAAACTCACTCTTACCGCTTCCCGTGGTTCCCCCCACCAAGAAATGACAGGTGTTGGGGTCCGAGAGATCGGCTTCGACGAGTTGATTTTCCAAGTTCACGCCAATGGCCACCCGCACGGGGGCCGTCACCGGCAACGATTGCGGTGTAAGATACCGTTCAAACAAGGCAATTTGAGCCGGATTCCGGGGAATATCGACACTGACAAACCCCGCCTGAGGAGAAATCATCGGCGCAACGGACATCCCCAGTTGGACCTGTAAATCATCCGACAGCCGCAACAGAGACGACACCTTCACCCCCAACTTAGGTTTGAGGCGAACCCGAATAAACGACGGACCAATGGCGGCCCCTTCATAGGTGACATCCACCCCAAAGGCGTTGAACACGTCTGTCAGTTGCTGGCCGAGTTTCTCCCCTTCTTCTCTATCGGGGGGGGCGATCGGTGGCGGGGTTGGTGTAGGATTTGGCGTAGGATTGGGGGTAACGCTGACTGGGGGGTCTGGAGTTGGGTGTGGCGCAACAGACGGCGCTTTAACGGGCGTGGCCTGCTCTCCGGACAGAAAAAACGTTTGGCAGGTGTTTTGTTGCGGACAGAGGGGGCAGAGGCGCTCTTCGTAGGTTTTTGGTGGGGGGTTGGGGGTGTCGGTTTTCCACCTCAGCCAGTCCTGCATCTGTTGCAGATGCGGGAGTAAAGCCATGTCCCGCATCGATCGCAATTCGTCCCAGTCATAGAAATAGACTTGAAACTCCGGAAAGACGCAATAGACCGCCGCATCGACAGGTTCCTGGCGTTTGTGGTGAACCAGATCGGCGTAGAGGGCCACTTGCATCAGTTGTGCGGAAGGATCAGCCGGTTGATAGGTTTTGTACTCCACCACACAGAGGCGTTGGCGATCGCCGTCATAGACTAAGTTATCAAACTGTCCCGAGACGGTTTGCTCCTCACCATTGGCAAGTTGATAAGACCGCTTCAGCAGTAACTCACTACCAATAAACGTTTTAGAAATAATCTGATTAGAATCAAAATCTTGGTGATTGCGTTTGAGTAATCCGGCGTAGTGATAAATTAAGCGTTGCAAGCCTTGCCAAATCTCTTCCGACCGTTGAGCGGAATCGGGATTTTTGCTAATTGTCTTGATGAGATAGGGATAAAAGCAACGGTCGTAAAAAAGTTGCTGCATATCCTGAGACAGTTGCTCAACCTCAAGCTGTTCACTCGGAGGAGTCAGCAGTTGACTGAAGCGAGAGTCCGCCGCCGCCAAGTTCACAAATTCCTGTGCTAAGCGGTGAAAGTCGTTTCCCACACCCGAAACTTGGGTCTCTTGGGGAATAAAAACAGTACGACAATTCGAGTGATGGCCCAAATAAAACAGACGGGGACATTCTTTCGCTACACGAACATCAGTGGCTGTAAAATTTAGGTTATAACTCACAGATGACCGCTCCTCTAGGCTCTCAGGCGGTGTATGAGACTGGCCAAGATGAGTTAACAGATGGCGATGAACCTGGGCCAGATACACCACATCAAGTTTAGCGTAATGCAGTTGCCGTTGATTTAGGGGTCGTTGCCCCCAATTGCTACTTTGGGAGTCGCGATCAATATCGGAAAACTGGCAGAGTTCGGCGGCTAGGGTTTTCAGTTGCAGATTGGAGACTCCTAGGCGTTGTTTTCCGAGCTTTCGCGCCAGTTTGAGGGTGCAGGTGATGTTTTGCGCCGTGGACTTTCCCAGAAATTTGACATCATAGACAGCGTTGTGGAAGATTTTCTCGATCTCGGGATTGGCCATAATCCGCTCGCTAAAGAGGCGGATGGAATCGGGGTGTTGGAGGACATCGAGGATATAGACTGAGTCGCCACGGCGATCGCCACCATCGTCGCTAACTTGGATTAGGGAGAGTTTCGGCGATTTTGTCCGCCAGTCGGCGGTTTCTGTGTCAATCCAGAGTTGGGAGGCGCGAGAGAGACGAGTAATGGCGGCCTCGATTTCATCGGCTTGGTGAAGGTACACGAGTTTGGCTCTCGAAGGATGGACAAGGTTAAGAGGCTTGGCGTTGGTCTTCGGGAACCCGGAACACAGACTGATCTTTGATATTCTTCTTGTCGCCAATCATGCGGATGTAGTTCTCGCGTTGCAACGCCTTAAGCTGTTTGGTTACATCTTCCAAGGCGATCGCATCAAATTCCGCCAAAGTCGAGTTAATTAAGACCTCGGCTCCCAATAATCCTTGATTTTGAATCTGCTTCATCAAAAACTCACGAATCTTTATGTCGGGTTTCCGATGAGAGGAATCAGTCATCTGTCCCTTGCTAACTGGCTTATCAATAATCTCTAACTTTTTCAAAAGTTGACATTGCTCAAACACGCCACTTTGCTTGACCAATTCTTTGAGATGCTCAGGTTTTGGCGAGTCATACCCGATCACTAATTCCCCTGAAGTTGCTTCGTTGAGTAAGCGATGATAGGTGACAAGATAGTGAACTGAGTCAAGATGGGGACAGATGTGACGGTGGGGATTGCCGCTAAAAATCTTCTGGAAGAGTTTGTAGCCTTTATTCTTTGTACTGCCAAAAGATTCATTGCGAATAAAAATAATGGTATCAGAACTATTGTTTTCAACCATTTTTTTACAAGCTTTCATGCTATAACAAAAACTTAGCATATTCGGATCTTCATTCCACAAAATCCCCGTCTTTCGAGATGTTTTAGGATGAGTGAAGCTCAGGGAATAACTCGAATACTTTGACCCCTCCATGTATTTATAATTCACATCAGCCACTCCTAGCATCTTCAAGACATCCGCCAGGTACTGAGCCAATTCACCAGAAGACTGTTGCCGGATTCGTTCAACTTTCCCCTGGATTTTCTTAAATTCTTTGTCCCAAACTAGAGAAAAACTATCCTTGGGATTTATATCCTGATGACCTTTGAGTTTCTGAATCAGTTGATGACCCAGTTGAATCACATACCGAGGAACGGTTCGACCCGTTGGAAAGGCATTTTCTAATTTAGCTCGCGTCAATGGAGCAATGTTAGAATTAGGCTTGGGGTTCGCCTGCTTATGAAATGAATGAAGGCGCTTCTGCCANATTTCTTCTGCTTGATCTAATGTGATTTGTTGGAGNTGAACGGTTAGATCTAGACGGTCTTTATCTGCCAAAAGTTGCTTCGTCTGTTGGGTTTCCCAAGTACTTTGAATGAGACTTAAGATGATCACAAAATTCTGAAGTTTTTCGTTGTGAATTGTTGTGTTTACTCCCAATAATGTCGCCAAGCCGTTTTCCTTTAAACAGGCTTGATCGACTTGATCAAAACACAACACAATAGGATATTGAGCCTTAGCAGAAACCCGTCCCAGATTCATGAGGATGTTTTTAGCATCTTCCTCGCTCGATAACGACTTGCGAATCCCTAGTTGTTTTAAGTCACTTGCATCTAAATCTTCTCCTCGTAACCAGTCACAGGCAAGAACATAGTCATCCGGCTGCGTCGCATGATATAAGGCACTAAAAAAGTTTTTAGATTGATAAATTCCTGTAGGATAACTACTCTTAAAGTTTTGAACAAAGACAGTTTTTTCACCAAATATCCTTTTGGTTAAGCTCTTGTCTTGAAATGCTGACAAACTATTGAGCCAAAGTAGAAATTGAGATTGGCTTTCATTCTCGGGAGTTTGCATCAGACTATCGACGGTTTGACGCAAAATATGTCGCCAAATATAGTCATTATCTGACCAACTGCCAATGTACGCGAAAAGAGCTTTTTGGTTGATCGTTTTCTTGAGGCGACCGAGAAAATAGCTTTTCCCTGAAGCTAAGTCTCCTTTCAATAAAATTGTTCGTGTTATATGGCTGATCTGGACTTGATTTATGAGCTGAACAATCTCATTCAGTTGTTGGTGATGAATAGACTCAACGGTTAGATCGGGGGGTTGTTTTTCGAGCCAAAAGTTACCACTTCTTGCCGTTGTTAAGTCGAAGGGATTATAGTTTTGCTTGAGCAGAGTTATGATATCAGCCATGATGAAAATAGGGAGACTAAGTTAGAACAAAAAATCAATGTAAGGAATCTTGACTGGTTGGGTTCTAATTGACGATGATGAAAAATAGAGGACTACTAAATTCTTGTGGGATTCCTGCGGCAAATTGTTCGTCGGTGTAATCCATTCCTTCTTGAAGAGAACTGAGTTGAATTTTGTCGTTTTCAATGAGGCGGAATAGAGCCTGATCCAGTTCATCGCGAGTCATGGGAGGTTGAACTTCGGCGCGCAGGTGATAAATTGGAGTGTAGTTATTGGTGGGAAGTTGAGCGTCAATTTTGCGGATAATCTCGATGAGTTCGCTGTCGCTCGGTTTAGGGTTTAGAGTAGGAGTTGGTGTAGCAGTTGTGGTAGCAGTTGTGGTAGCAGTTGTGGCGGGGGCTGAGTTGAACCATGTCCGCATAAATTGAATATAATTCGTTAAAAGTTGGGCGTTAAGTTGTAGATTGCGCCGTGCATTGGCATCAAAGTAATCATCGCGGAGAAATTCTTTGCCTCGTGCAGACAGGCTGACTTTAACAATTTTGCGTTCGATCGCACTCAAAAGTCCGCGATCGCATAAACTCAGAAGCACTGGCTGACGTTGATTCGCGGGAAGTTTGGTATCTCCAGGAGTTGACGGACCTTTGGCGGCCACCTGTAACACCTTTAATTCCGCTTCAGATAAGGGCAGATTTTCAATATCCGCCTTGAGAAGTGTTTTACCCGCCGGACTAATTTTGAATTTCTTAATCTCTTCGTGGAGTGTCACCAACTCGCGATCAGCTAATTTACGACAAAATCGTTGGGTTTCACTCACTTTTGTGCCACTGGTTGGCTTAATTTCTCCCACTTTGCCTCGATAGTCAGGACAGCCGAGTAACTGAAGTAGTAGTTTGAGTTCTTTTGTTTCCATAACGTGAAACCTAACGGGGGCCAGTCCTGCTCGAACTGGGATGATGGGATCAGTGTACCCCAACCGCCTAGCCCAAGCCAGACAGAATCTCAGGGAAACGTGAACTCACCCGCCGTCATTGAGCCATCTTTGATAAAATGCCAATAAGCTCAATCCTCAGTGAGTGGCTCGCTTGTGGGCGATCGCCACGACTTAATAGAGATTGTTCTTCGATGTCGCACCCGTTTCAGGCAGAACAGCAGATGCTCTTATCCAAAGGTTTTGAAGTAGAAATGTACACCGGAACACCCACCGGTGACATTGTGGGACTGTCTGATCGCATTGTCGCGGATCTCGATCGCTTCTCCCGAGAACCCGACTCGCGCAATGTCGAGTACACCACGGCTCCCTTTTGCGATTACGATATTTTACTCTGTGATTTAGTGCGACCTCGACAACAGTTGCGTCACTATCTCAAAACCCTCGGCGATTACACCCTCATTCCCGGAAGTACCCTCTCTCTCGGAGATAGTCGCCGCTTCTTCCGCTCTGACCCCGGAAATCCCTACCATGACTATATTGAGCAATCCTACGGGTCTAAAGTGGTCACCGCCAGCGTCCATATCAATGTCGGTATCAGTGACCCGGAAGCCTTGATGCGGGCCGCGCGACTGATTCGCGTCGAAGCACCTCTCTATCTGGCGTTGAGTGCGTCGTCTCCGTTCCTCGATGGGGAAATCACTGGCTACGACTCGACTCGCTGGTCCGTGTTTCCTCAAGTTCCACAAACGGTTCCCCTGTTTGAGAGTCACGGTCATTTCATCAATTGGACTCAAGAGCAGTTAAACCTGGGAACGATGCAGAATGTGCGTCATCTCTGGATTTCCGTGCGTCCCAATGGCGATCGCCGTCCCTATAATCTAAATCGCCTAGAACTGCGGATTTGCGACCTGATTGTTGACCCCATCGACCTGCTGGCGGTCATGGCCTTCCTAGAGGCGCGAATTTGGCAAACCCTGCTTGATCCAAGCCTCGACCCCTTAGAACGCAGTACGCTCCCGGCCAGCCACCGCAGTGAGGACTTGCTGGCCCTCACCATGGCCAATGAGCAGGCCGCCGCCAAAGATAGCCTCGATGCCACCTTACGCCATTGGCAAGATGGACGAGAAATCCTGGCTCGGGATTGGATCGAGGAGTTGTATGCTGAGATCCTGCCTCTGGCTAAGTCTAAGGGGATTCGTTGCTTCCTCTCGCCGGTTCAGCGGATTTTGCGAGAGGGAAACCCGGCCCAGCAATGGCGACGGGCCTGCGAACAGGGTTCGTCTCCTCGTGAACAGATGATGCGCGAGATTGAGGGAGCGATCGCCCGCGAACAGGATCTCGAAGATCAGTTATGTAGCCTGATGGCGGCCTGATTTTTGCGATTTTGCGGGCTGAATCATCAATTTTCTGCCTCAGGAATTGGCGATTAGCAAAACCTATCGATCAAACCGGGCCAACTCACGGGTTTCAACCGGGAGTGATGGCGGCGATCGCCTCGGATNATGGAGAAGAATCGGGTAAAATCCCAGAAAATGCTGTTTAATTTGGTAAAAACTTGACGTTATCTAGCTCTATCCCCCAAATGGTTCTGGTTAACCCACAAATCCCCCCGAATACGGGTAATATTGCTCGGACTTGTGCGGCCACCCGAACCCCCCTTCATCTCGTAGCGCCTCTCGGGTTTGAGATGAGCGATCGCTACCTCAAGCGGGCCGGCCTCGACTATTGGCAATATGTGAATTGGACGATCCATGATTCGTTGGCGCAATTCCGCAGCCACAGCCGCCGTCAATCGGGCCGCTGGATTGGATTTAGTACTCGTGGCCGTTGTTCTTATACAGAATTCGCCTTTCGGGATGATGATTGGCTGTTGTTTGGTAGTGAAACTGAAGGACTCTCTGATGACACTCTCGCTGAATGTGAAGAGACTGTTCATATTCCCATGTTTGAATCGCGGGTGCGCAGCCTAAACCTCTCAGTCAGTGCGGCTTTAGGGCTTTTTGAATGTTTGCGTCAACTGGGAACCCTCAGCGCCCCGAGGGGTGAAACCCCCTAAGAGGGTCAAACCCCCAGGGGAGGGGCGTTTTCGCCCTTGTGGCAATGATAAGAAATTTCTATTGTTAAAGCGATCGCACTTGTCCGGGGTTGCGATCGCCATTTTTTTGCAAAGAAAATCGGCTATTGATTCGTGTAAACTCCCCACCCAAGAGAAATTAGGGAGTTTTATAGATTAAAAAAAACAAAATAATTCTCGTCAACAACAGCATCAGACTCCGTCAAAGACCAGTTGCCGTTGTGACCGAATTCGGCTTAAAGTTTCGTCGATACGCTTTAACAGGCCATCCTATGGGTTTAAGGACATTCAACCAAAGAGTCNGCTTGAGACCAATATCGCTGAACATGACCCAAATCCCTGAGTCAAAGCAGCATCGCTTGCCTAGTCTCACGGCTCGAAATTCCCTCTGGACAAGGTTTACAGCTTTGTAACCTTGTGTAAATTGAAAAATCGGGGTAACCTGTCCTAAGCATCTCTGGCGTCAGTGACCTGAATCGCAAATTCAACGTGATCGCGATCACTGTCTGCTTTCCAAGGTCGCACCCCCGACCGACTGTAACTCACACGCTTATTGTCTAGGAGGTCGTTCTTGAAACGAGCGTTCCCACATCACAACCCCCCCGCTTCCTTGAACGAGCTACAAGCTCATCTCGGATCTGATGCCTTCCGTGCCTCGGTACCGGAACAACATCGGCGGGTTAGAACCTCAGCTGCCGTCCTTGGTCTTGCCATCTCCATGGGAGCCTCGGCGATCGGTTTAGCTGACGACGCTGCGGTTGCCGCTGAACCCGTCGTCAAATCTGCTCCAACTCTGATGCCGCCCACTCTCGACAAAACGGCGGTCATCCCCGAGAATCAGCTAGAAAAAGTGAATCTTACGGCGGCTGAGACCCCCGTCAGCCATAGCAATTCTGATAATACGTCCTATCACAACTCCCAAGCTCCCGTAGCTCAGGAGCCGGTTCAAGAGCATGTGACCCATGTGGTTCAAAGTGGTCACACCCTATGGCGTATCGCCAATGCTTATGAGGTGACAGCTGGGGCGATCGCCACGGCTAACGGCTTACCCTCGATCGAAACTCCCCTAGAAATCGGTGAAGTTCTGAGAATCCCCGTCACCGATACCATGGTTTATCCCCCTCGGGAGATCATCGCCCCAGAACCCTCTCCCGTTGTGGCTGACGTTGACCATGGCGATCGCCAACCCGCCCAGGCCACATCCACAACACCCGCTGACTCTAGCTCTAACCTCAGCCATGAGACTCTGGGCAATGAAACTCAAAACAACAATATCGCGGCCCTTAGCCGTTCTACCGCCCCGTCGAGCGTATTAAACACCCAAGACAAGCTCTCACAACTGACGGCTTCTGAAACGGCTCCTGAAGGTCAATCCGAGAGCCTATCGAGTTACACCGGAGTCGGCGGTCTGAACCCAGATAAACAGCCTAGCGCTACAGCCACAATTGAGGCCCCCATCTTGGGTTCAGGGGACAGCGCCACAGACAGCGCCACAGACAGCGCCACAGACAGCGCTACAGACAGCGAGACATCCCAACCTCGAACCCCCACCCTGAGCGCCCTGAACTCCAACCGCCTCAACACCGAGGAATCCGGCATTCGCCTCAATCGTTCCTTCCTAGAGCGCGAATCTGAAACCGTCCAAGCCGTCGAACCCCATGAGGTTCGTCCTGGGGAAACTCTAATCAGCTTGGCCAACGAACATGACACCAGCATTGATGAGATTGCTCGCGCCAACAATCTCGACAATCCCAACGAAATTACCGCCGGACAACGTCTCAACATTCCTAAACAAGTGGCCCGGCGATCGGCTCCCGTTGAAGTCTTCGGTGGACAAACATCTCGTGTAGCCGCAGCACCGCCTAAGAAACAACGATTGGATTTAGCCATCCCGACGGCAAGAGATGAGTCCAATGACGTGGCTCTAGCTCCAGATACGGGTCTTGAAGCCACTGATACTCAAGCCACGGACTCTCAAGCTACTGACACGGACACCACTAACACGGACACCAACCTTGTCGCCGTGGGGACAGAACCAACAGTTGACGGTCCTGAAATTGCAACTGAAGTCGCCAACGAAAATCTGCGGGCAGATATTTCTCGTCTGAGAAGCCGAGTTCGTCGTAGCGAAGGCAACTCACAACCTGCTCCCAACTCGGGTCAGACTGAAACTGGGGACGCTGTGACGTATGTCGATGACAGCGATCGCAGTCTCGGAACCGTCCGCGAACACAACAACCCCCAATTTGATCGCGAACAGGTAGCCTCAGTTCACGCAGCCGAACGACAAGCCTCCGAAGCTCGTTCTACCGACACCGAGTTAGCCAGTACCTCAACTGACGATGACGACAAGGTAGCAGTAGCTCCCATAGGGTCCCAGAACTACGCCCCCATCATGGAACCGCGTTCTGTGTCCCCGGAAATCCCGAGCTTGCCCTCATCCGGCGCTTATCTTCCCAAACCCCAACAACAACAAGCCGCAGAAGTCTTCGACGGCTATATCTGGCCCGCTCAAGGGGTATTCACCTCCGGCTACGGCTGGCGTTGGGGTCGGATGCACCGAGGCATTGATGTTGCCGGTCCCGTGGGAACTCCCATCGTGGCAGCTGCTCCCGGAACCGTTACCTATTCCCGTTGGAACTCCGGTGGCTACGGTAACTTAGTGGAAATCACCCATCCTGACGGCAGTTTGACCCTGTATGCTCACAACAACCGTAATTTGGTGAGTGAAGGGCAAGATGTCGCTCAAGGACAGCAAATCGCCGAAATGGGCAGCACCGGCTTTAGTACCGGTCCCCACCTCCATTTCGAGATTCACCGTCCCGGACAAGGCGCAACGGACCCGATGGCGTTCTTGCCCCGGTAGTTTGCGAAACCCTTGAACTCAATGGTTTAGGGCGGAGTGATTGTGTGTGAGGACAAAAACGGGAGCTGATCGGCGATCGGCTCCCGTTTTGTCGTATGAATGGTCTACAATCCAAATCAGAGAGCCGGAAAAGGGCGACCATGAAGGTACGCCCCTACGTCTCTTCTCTTGCCTCTTGCCGGAAAAGGGCGACCATGAAGGTACGCCCCTACGTCTCTTCTCTTGCCTATGGCCCCCTTTGTTGTTGAAACTGTAGATCTCAGTAAAAGCTATCGCACTGGCTTTTGGCTCAACCAAACGGTGACATCTCTCAAACGGTGTTCCTTAAGTGTTTCCCAAGGACAAACCTTCGGCTTACTCGGTCCGAATGGGGCCGGTAAAACAACGCTGCTGAAAATGTTATTAGGGATTGTTCGTCCCACCTCGGGGCGTGGGACGTTGCTCGGCCGTCCTTTGGGCGATCGCGCGGTGCGTCAGTTTGTTGGCTATCTCCCGGAAAATCCCTATTTCTACGATAGTCTCACGGCTTGGGAATTTCTCACCTTTATGGCGGGACTGTTCAACCTCGGCGAACCCGATCGCTCCCGGCGGATTGCCCAACTCCTCGACTGGGTGGGAATTGGCCAAAAGACTGCCCGCCGCAAACCTCTGCGGGAGTATTCTAAGGGGATGTTACAACGGGTTGGCATGGCTCAGGCCTTGGTGGGGAATCCCGAAGTGGTCTTCCTCGATGAGCCGATGTCAGGACTCGATCCCCTCGGCCGCTATCAGATGCGGGAAATTATCCTCTCCTTGAAATCCCAGGGCAAAACCATTTTTTTCAACAGTCATATTCTCTCGGATGTTGAGGTGATTTGCGATCGCGTCGCCATTCTCTGTGATGGAGAACTTCGTTGCACGGGATCTCCTGATGAACTCCTCGGAACCGGCGATCGCTATCGTGTCTATGGTCACGGTGGCACGGCTGAGGTCTTACAGAAATGGCTCCCAGACCTAGAATTTGACAAAGGCGACTGGCAAGGAACTCTCCAGGGTGAGTTACCCGACTTCCTCGCCAGCCTCAACCTCCTCGGCGGCAAACTCCTACGCCTCAATTCCTCCCGTCGCAGCCTCGAAGAGTTCTTTGTGCAACAAGTTGGAGGCAATGCTAAGCCAATTTCGATGAATCAAGAAGGCAATAATAGTGAATAGTTAATAGTGAATAGTTAATGGGGGATAGGGGACAGCTTTCTTTTGCCTATCCTTTCGCGGCTCGGGTTGCATTGGCGACTGCAACTAGGGCAACGCCAACATCGGCGATGATGGCTTCCCAGAGTCCTGCTAAACCAAGGGTTCCTAGGATAATCACTAGGAGTTTGACTCCAAGAGACAGAATGATATTTTGCCAGACAATGGCGCGAGTGCGATGGGAGATGGCGATCGCCTGCACCAGTTTGGCCGGGGAATCCTCCATTAACACGACATCTGCTGTTTCAATGGCGGCGTCGGAGCCTAACCCCCCCATAGCCACCCCTACGTCCGCCAGGGCTAGGGCTGGCGCGTCGTTAATGCCATCTCCTACAAAAATCACTGCTCCGGGTCTTCTCGGCTCACGTAGCCACTTCTCTAGGAGCGTCGCTTTGTCCTCTGGGAGCAGTTCGCTATAAACCTCATCGAGGCCGAGGCGATCGCCCACGGCTTGTCCCACTTGTTGGCTATCTCCGGTCAACATGACAATCCGTTGGATACCGCGATCGCGTAACGCCTGAATCGCTTGGGGAGCGTCATCTCGCAGGCGATCGCTCACCTCAAGGGTTCCCGCATCTTGGCCATCAAACGCCACCCGCACCCGCGTTCCTGGGTTTGGGGACTTCGGCAAGGGGTCTAGGCCCAACTCTTGGAACAGCCGTTCGTTGCCGATGTCTATATCACAGATTTTAGAATTTGTCAAGGTCGCTCGTACACCTCGACCGGGATATTCCTGAACCGTTTGCAACCGATGGGAGTCTAGGGGGCCAGTCCAGGCCCGGCCAATCGATTGAGCGATGGGGTGAGTGGATTGGGACTCGGCGATCGCACTGTAATGGAGGAGCGTATCTTTGTCCCAGGGTGAGTTCGCCTCAACCTGAGTGACCTCAAAACTCCCTTCGGTGAGAGTTCCGGTTTTATCAAAGACCACCGTCGAGACGTCCGTGAGGCGATCGAGAAACACCGATCCTTTCAGCAAAATTCCCCGTTTCGCTGCCCCGCCAATGCCTCCAAAATAGCCCAACGGAATACTCACCACTAAGCTACAGGGACAGGAGATGACCAACAAGACCAAGGCCCGATAGCCCCATTGGGTCAAACTCCCCCCCAGTAGAGGCGGAATCACGGCGATCGCCAAAGCTAACCCCACCACAATCGGCGTATAACGACGCGCAAACCGACTAATAAACTTCTCCGTCGGGGCTTTCTGCTGGCGGGCCTGTTCGACTAATTCCAGAATCCGTACCAGGGACGATTCCCCAAAGGGACGAGTCACCCGCACCGTCAACGCCCCAGTTTGGTTAATTGACCCCGCCAACACCCCCTCACCGGGCTTTACCGACCGGGGGACTGATTCCCCCGTTAACGCCGAGGTATCGAGATAACTCTCCCCTGCGACAACTTCACCATCCAAGGGAACCCGCTCACCCGGCTTAACGAGAATCTCCGCCCCCACCGTCACCGACTCCGGGGGGACTGGTTCCAAGCCAGCCGCCGTTTTCAGGTTGGCCACATCCGGGCGAATCTCTAATAGGGCGCGAATCGAATCACGGGAGCGATCGACCGCCAGATCCTGGATGGCTTCCCCCAAGCGGTAAAACAACATCACCGCTAGGGCTTCGGGCAATTCTCCAATGGCGATCGCCCCGACAGTTGCAATAGCCATCAAGAAATTCTCATCCAGGGCCTTCCCCTTCAAAACTCGTTGCCCCGCCGTTGTCAGTACACCCCAACCCACCCAGAGATAGGCGGGAATAAACCACAACCATTCCCCCCACAGGGGCAAAAGTCCCCGTACCGAGAGGACTAGACCCACCCCAAACCAGGCGATCGCCACTCCCAAGAATCCAAACTCTCTCCAGGGGAAGCGATTAGCGTGATCCTGAGACGGGGAGACCGTCTCATGACAGCCACAACCAGACGACGTACTCATGGCAAACCTATGAATAACTGTTCAGATGTCTAGTCTATCGCAATCAGAGATTCCCTATTGCCCTATTGCCTCTTGCCACATAAGCTCTTGCCTTCTTCTCCTCCCTGTTCCCCGTTCCCCGTTCCCCGTTCCCCGTTCCCCGTTCCCTCTTCACTATTCACTATTTCCCCTCTTGCCTATCAACGCCACTCATCCCACGTATTATTAAAAATCGACGTATCCGGGAACATCACCGGATTCCCCTGACTTGAAAGTTGCCGCTGTAAGGTTTCTAACTGCGGTTCCGGGTAAGGGAGATTATCCACCAACTCATAGGGCGCGAGATCCTGCTCTAACGCAAACACCGCCGTCGTTCCCGCCGCTGCACCCGCCGACCATTCAAACGAGTGAACCCGATAGGCCGCCGCCGCAATGTGACTCGTGGCGATACTCTTACCCGCCACCAAGAGATTATCCAAGCGTTGGGGAATCAAAGCCCGTAGGGGAATTTGGAAGGGAAAAGCCCGTCCTTGGCCCCGTCGTTCCCCAGGCCGCTCATAATTTCCGGGGGCTTCTGGGGGACTCAACGCCATACAGGGGTGGAAATCGATCGCATAATGGCCAATTCCCACCGTATCAGGAAAGAGCGTGGCCCGCGATCGCCGTGTCACCTCCTCCCGAGACAATTCCCGAGAGGCAATCCCCGCCGCATCCACTCCCGACAACACCGCCCAAAGGTGCCGCAACGCCGCCGGAGTCAGAGTATTCTCATAAAACTCATCCCGAAAATCCGCCATCGTAATATCCACTTCCCAAACCGTAAAGCCATCAGGATGAGCAAACCCCGGCCGACCAATAATCCGCCGTCCCTCCCGCATATACGGGTATTTCGAGAGACCATGAGCCGTCCCCATCGGCGAATCAAAACCAGTCAAATAGCGATGATTAAGGTGAGGTTCCTTAACCCCTTCCCCTAACTGAGAATCCGTCGTTCCCTGTACCAACCAATAAAAATAGCCAATCGCGTTCTCCTCACCCCGGCGTAGGCTCTCCGTCCGTAACCCACCCAACCAGCCGCCAGGAGCTAACTGTCCCTGGTTCCGAAGTTGCTCACGAGTATAAATCAAATTATCCTGCACCGTTCCCGGACGGTAATCATTGCCCCAAGTCCAGTTTTGCATCGAGATATCTCCCGGATAGATGGGGTACTCCCGCACATTTCCCGGACGAGGTTCCTCCGGCTTCATGCTGTGGATTTGGCGATAGGTAAACACAAGGGTGAAGTTCGCCAAGCGTTCGAGTTCATAACTGTAATAGGGTTCATATTGTTCATAAAAGTCAGGAACTTGATGCTCTTGTGGCTCTTCCGTCGCTTCCATCGCGAAAGTATAAGTAAAACCTTGAGTGCAATAGGGGTCTCCCGTTTCACTCGATGAGGTGGGTTCGAGAAACGAACGGGGGTCAATCCCGAGGCGGTAAGGCACATCCGTCAAGCCAATCAACTCCCCCGTTTCCGTGGCATCAATCACATACCAATCGGGAGAATTGGGGGTTGCATCGGGGGATTTTGCACGAAACTCGATGATGGTTTTCTCGAATAGCTCAGAGTCCTCATCACTGAAAGCATCTTCAATGGTCGCCGATAGCGGCAAACTATTGAGGGGTGGGGCATCGGCTTGTGGTTGATGCTGAATGGCGATGGCTGAGGTGATTTGATTGCCTTCAGGGTTATAGGTGAGGTCTTTAATGACCGTATTGGGAAACCAATGCAACGTTCCTCGTCCCTGTTTAGCCGCATCTTCAAGCAATTCAAAGAGGAGATTATGACCGTCATAGGGCATAAAACAGGATTCACTCACCCAACAGGCACCGGGATTGAGCATTCCATAATGGTCTTCAATGGCTGAGCGTAGAGCCAGATAGCCTCGGGGATAGAACAGGAGACGGCGTTGTGTATCGCGTTCATCGAGGGCCGAGGTTCCCTGGGCCGAGATTTGCCCCCCCACCCAGTCGGTGATTTCCGTCAGACAAACCGTTTTCCCTAACTGTAGAGCCTCATAGGCGGCGGCTGCCCCGGAGAGTCCACCACCCGCAACGAGAAGGTCACAGGTTTCTTGTCTATCGGCTTGCCGAGGGGGGGTGGCGTAGGAGAGGGGGCTGACTGTCAATGCGAACAGGGGAGACAGCAACAGGGAGATAACAGACAAACGATGCAACATGGCGACGGTAAACATGAAGACGTGACAACGTGACAGGTCAACGAGAAACCCTTTATTTGGTCTTGGTTTCGCTGTTTTGAATGTCCTGAATTGCCCGGGAGTTGCTCTCGCCAACGAGGGCAACTCCAAGGTCAAGATGAAAACCTGGAGTATAGCGCAAGGGGGGCTTGCTGCGATCGCCCTCCACGGTCGCTTTAGCCAACTGGCACAGTCCCCTCACCGTCCCCGCCTCTTGTCATCTCATATCGGGGCCACATTCGCTTTTTTCTATAATCCTCAAGACCACAACCAATACTCAACCTTCTATAGCGGTTCCCAGTCTAATGAGAGACCGCTTTTCCAGGAAATCTATTGCCTGTTCCCTATTCCCTGTTCCCTATTCCCTGTTCCCTGTTCCCTCTCGACCCAAGCGTCTCTACCTCACCAACATAGAAATTGCGATATCACCATTGCAAGGTTTGAAATTGCCGCTGAGTTGGAGGTTCCGATACCAACGGTGCGAGGCTAAAAAAGGTCGCTGCAATTTCACTATCCACGCCATTCAACTCTCGTTGAAAGTTATCTAAAAATTCATGCAAGCCGTTGTCAATGATATCCTCAATCGTGATATATCCCAACTTGGCACAAAGCTGCCCCAATGACCGTTCTGCACCGTTACACCAGGTTCCGACAGGAGTCCCTGTAATCCGATGTAAACAGCGTTCAGCTTCTTGAACACAAAAACTAATTGAGCGAGGAAACTCCCGATTGAGAATCATAAACTCAGCCACCGTTGCTGGGACAATTCGATGTTGATATTTGCGATACATCTCATAGGCACTGGCGGATTTCAAAAGGGCAATCCATTGAATTTGATCTAACGGAGTTCCCACCAATTGAGCTGAAGGCAAGAGGATATAGTATTTAACATCCAAAATTCGCGCTTTTTTGTCAGCACGTTCAATCAAGCGTCCTAATTGCCCAAAATACCAGCCCTCATTATGACTCATGGTGGCATCCATTACACCGGCAAAGCGGTGACTGGCGAATTTAACATGAAAAAATAACTGTTGAAATAAATTATCAACGTTATGATGACCATTATTGACAGCCGCCTCTTTCACCATGTGATAAAAAGTGTTGACTTCTTCCCACATTTCAGAAGAAATAATTTCCCGAATGGAACGAGCATTTTCTCGGGCTGCTCGTAAACAGGATAAAATTGAGTTGGGATAATTGATATCAAAGGTGAGAAACTGAATCACATTTTCAGCCGTTGCCTCACCATAGTGTTCTTGAAAAAATTTGAGATCGCCTGTAGTAACCACCAGTGGCTTCCATTGCTGATTCACGCCGGAGGGTAAATCAAGCATCAAATTAAGGTTGACATCGATAAAACGGGCGACATTTTCGGCTCGCTCAATGTAGCGGTTTAACCAATAAATGGAATTTGCAACACGACTCAGCATGGTTTTCTCATCACTCCTTAAAGTCTCCGTTTTTAATCAAGGTTTAATCGAGGTTCAACCGCTACTCACCTATTAACAAGGACTTTTTTCACGATTATTTTCCCCCTTGCTACTGTGTTTGCGAGTCTTCAATCTGTCAACACCCAGGTATCTTTGGCACCACCTCCCTGAGATGAATTGACGACTAATGACCCTTCTTTGAGGGCAACTCGGGTCAAGCCACCGGGATGAACATAAACATCATCACCACGATGAAGAATGTAGGGACGTAAATCAACATGTCGTCCAGCAATCTCGTTGCCTTCTCCGACTAATGTGGGAACCTGCGATAAACAAATGGTCGGTTGAGCAATATAGTTACGGGGATTGGCTTTAATTTTTTCGGCAAAGGTCGCTCGTTCTTCTGGAGTCGATTGAGTCCCGACGAGCATTCCATAGCCTCCGGCTTCGTTGGCAGATTTCACCACCAAGGTTTCTAAGTTTTGTAAGACATGGTCTCGATCTTGATCTCGCCAACAGAGATAGGTGGGGACATTGGGGAGAATCGTGTCTTCGCCGAGGTAATAGCGGATCATCTCGGGGACAAAGGCATATACGACTTTATCATCGGCGACACCGGTTCCGGGCGCGTTGGCTAGGGCCACTCGTCCGGCCCGATACACGTCCATGAGTCCGGGAACTCCCAGTAACGAGTCGGGGTTGAAGGCCGTTGGGTCCAGGAAGATGTCATCAAGACGACGATAGACGACATCAACTCGCCGAGGCCCTTTGGTGGTTCGCATTTGTAGGTAGCCGTCGAGAACCACTAAATCTCGCCCTTCGATGAGTTCGACTCCCATTTGTTGGGCGAGGAAGGAATGTTCGTAGTAGGCGGAGTTATAAATACCGGGAGTGAGAACGGCGACGGTGGGGTTGGGGAGCTGTTGCGGGGCCAGGGAGAGGAGGGTTTCGAGCAGGTGACTGGGGTAGTGGTCAATGGCCTGGACGGCCATGGTTTGAAAGACGCTGGGAAAGGTGCTTTTGAGGACGCGGCGGTTTTCAAGGACGTAGGAGATTCCTGAGGGGACTCGTAGGTTATCTTCGAGGACGTACCATTGTCCGTCACGATCGCGTACCAGGTCGGTTCCGGTAATATGACACCAGACGCCACCGGGGGGATGTAATCCGACACAGGGTTTGAGAAATCCTGGGGCGGACTCGATGATATGGCGGGGAATGATACCGTCGTTGAGAATCCGTTGGTCGTTATAAATATCGTCGAGAAACAGGTTCAGGGCCGTGATGCGTTGTTTGAGTCCTGGTTCGAGTCGTTTCCAGTCTTGGGCGGCGATGATACGGGGGATAATGTCGAAGGGAAAGACTTTCTCGATGCCCTGATTGTCGCTGTAGACGTTGAAGGTCACCCCCAGTTTAAACAGGGCAATTTGGGCGGCTTCCTGCGATCGCCGCAGGTCTCCGGGCTGTAATGTGTTAATCCAGTCAATGAGGGGTTTCGCGGAGGCTCTCGGTTCTCCTTTCCCCGCGAATAGCTCGTCATAATATCCGGTTGGGTCGTAGGTCTCTAGCTTCACAAACGGCTCTCCTGCACCTTAAGCTCTCTTATGTCTAGCATTGGCTGAAGCTTCCTTCTCGACTGTAGCAAAGGCTACAATCTTGTTTGGAGATCTGAATTTCTAATCTGAATTAAGTGAACAAATTATGGGTAAATTGACAACAGTTTGTCTTAAAACTTCACAGAATTTCCTCCTTAATCTCGGTTAAAGTGGAGTCACAAACTGCTAGTACGGTGAACAATGATGTTACCTCGATTAGCCTTAGTGGCCCTGTTGGGTCTTTCGGTTCCAGCCTTAGTCGATGTGGTTGTCGAGCGGCCCGCGATCGCCCAATCACAACCCATCGGGACGTTTCAGGATGATGCCTGGGAAGTCTCTCTTTCGATGGCCTATGGTGAAGAATATTACTATCGTGGCCGCGCCCTGGGCAGTTCAGATATCCTCGAACTCTCGAATGTGGAGTTGGGAGGAACTCCCTCTCGCCGTATCTATCGTTGGTACAACGGAAACTATACCTATCAAATCGTTTGGCGGCCCACCGATCCGGATTTTATCCGCCTTCAGGTTTTTGAGGATGACATTGAACTGCTCAATCGCCTCTTAGAACGAACTCGCTTTCGCTAATCCTCACTTTGCATATCACTCGATATATCACTCGATGAGTCGGGGCTGCTCCACAGATGGCGAGACTTGGGCGCGACAGGGGGCGAAGGAAAGACGATGGTGGGGAGAAACACCAAACACCTGTAACGCCTGGCGGTGAGCTGCGGTTCCATAGCCTTTGTTGGCCACTAAATCGTACTGGGGATAGGTTGAGGCCAGACGAATAATTTCGGCATCTCGCCAGACTTTGGCCAGGATACTAGCGGCGGCGATCGCCATCTCGCTGCGATCGCCCCCCACTACCGTTTCTTGGGGAATCGGTAACTCTCCAATCCCCCGATTGCCGTCAATTAAACAGCCGTCGGGGGCGATCGTCAAGGCTAAAATCGCCCGTTTCATGGCCAACAAACTGGCATTAAGGATATTGAGCTGGTCAATTTCTGCCACGCTGGCTTGAGCGATTTGGACCTCAAGGGCGATCGCGCGAATCTCGTTGGCCAACTCCTCTCGCCGTCGGGGACGCAGTTTTTTACTATCGGTCACTCCCAATTGAGACAAGATACGTCCTTGTTCAGGCGTGAGGACAACCGCCGCCGCGACGACGGGGCCAAACAAGGCCCCTCGCCCGACTTCATCCACCCCAGCCACCCGCTCCCAAGAGGAGCGAGATGGCAGATTTAAAGCCAATGGGGTCACGAGTCAGAACTGGCTGAGGAACGACGACGGCGACGGCGAGTGGTGCGAGATTTACTGCGGCTGCTACTACTCGTCTCAGAAGACTCCGCCTCCTGAGTTTTCGTATCAGCGGCCTTCTCCGTCTCGCCAGCGGTGTCCTGGGAGGCTAACGTGACCGTCGAACGACTTGAGGGTTGACGGTCTGACGTCGTGTCAACCTCCTGCGCGGAACTCGACGGCTTTACCGGCGCGGCTTTCTCGGCTTTCTCAGCTTTCTCCAAAGCGCGGACCGACACCTTACCGGTCCCTTGACCGGGATTGACCACATGAATTGTGGCCGATTTGGGATTTTTGGGAAATTCACCGAGCTTGACACAGGGCGAAATCCCCATCATGGCATAGACTTCCTGCTCTTGGGGGGTCATCTCGACGGTGATCACTTCCGGGCTTTCCTCGGATTTACTCTCGCGAGAACTGCGGCTACGACTGGGTTTTTCGTCGTCTGCGTCGCGGCTGTCTTGGCGAGTGTCTGGGGTGACATCGAGGGTGGGGCGATCGCGACGAGACTCCTCAGACGACTCCTCAGACGACTCCTCAGACGACTCCTGACGGCCTGAACTAGCCTTGGCCTGTTCCTCAGCATGAGCCTTAATATCAGGACTGGTAAAGCGACGGCGGCGACGACGGCGCGTGGTTCCATCGCCCATTTCCTGATAACTCGGATGATGAATCAGATCGATTTCTGGGGTATCTCCCTCCGTATCCGAGAGGGTATCTGAGGCGGGGTCGAGGCGACTGGGGCTGCGATCGCGTAATCTGGGACTACTATCACGCAAACGAGGGGCCGGCGTATCCCCATTGCGAGGAGAACTCGTCGTTGAAGACGATTGGCTCTTACTTGTCTCAGATGTGGCCGTGCGGGCCACCTCCACTGTGCGGACTGACTCCTCACCGGGAAGTTGAGCTAAATGGCCTAACCCCGTGCAAGTCGGACAGGGTTGACTAAACAACTCATAAATATTTTGACCTTGGCGTTTGCGGGTTAACTCCACCAACCCCAACTCAGATAACTGAGCAATCTGAGGACGAGCCTTATCCGCAGCCAACTCCGTATTGAACTGCTCCAACACCTTCAACTTATCGTGGCGCGAGTCCATGTCAATGAAATCAATCACGATTACCCCAGCGATATTACGCAGGCGCAATTGACGGGCAATTTCCACCGCCGCCTCGCAGTTCGTCCATAACACCGTCTCGCGGGAGGTCGCCGAACGAGTAAAAGACCCCGAGTTGACATCCACCACGGTCAAAGCTTCGGTGGGTTCAATAATGATATAGCCCCCCGACGGCAAATCGACCCGAGGTTTCAGGGCTTCACGAATGGCAGCATTAACCCGGAAATACTCCAGAATCGGCTGAGATTCTTTATGATGATCAATCGAAACCGATAAATTTTTGCCATCATTCCAGTTGGCGATATGTTGCTTGACCCGTTTTAGCCCACTCGGGGAGTCAACCACAATCCGATTCACATCGGTGTTGTACATATCGCGCAACACCCGTTGAATAAAATCATCATCCCGGTTAAGCAACGTTGGTTCGCGGGTGGTGTTGTACTCTTCGAGAATCACCTCCCATTGTTTTTGCAGCACCTCCAAGTCCTCAATGATGGCATCTTCGGCCACCCCTTCGGCTTCAGTTCGCACTAACAATCCCATTCCGGCGGGTTTAATCAAAATCGCCAAGGCCCGTAGGGTATTGCGTTGCGACTCGCTGACAATGCGGCGAGATAGATGAACACCTTTGCCAAACGGCATCAGAACCAAATAGCGACCGGGAAGGGTGATATTTCCCGTCAATCGAGGACCTTTGTTCCCCGTGGGTTCTTTCATCACCTGAACTAGAACCTTTTGTTTCGGGGTCAGCAGTTCAGTAATGGCACTTGAAGAGCGTTTCAGCCGCAGGGGTCCTAAGTCCGTCACGTGCATAAAGCCGTTACGCTCAGGATCTCCGATATTCACGAAGGCGGCGTCAATTCCGGGAATCACGTTTTCGACGGTTCCCACATAGACGTCACTCACTTGGTGGGTTCCAGTGGCAACAACCAACTCCTGGATTTGATCTTCAGAAAAGACAGCAGCAATCCGATGCTGCTCGGCGATAATAATTTGCTTGGGCATTCAATTTCCTCAAATTTTTTAGAGTTTTGGAGGTTAAAGGGGTGGGGCGCTCCTCCGGGAGATTCGCAGCCATGAAAGCGTCGCTGGGGAAACGTCACGTTATCCCGAAAAACTCGATGCTTTTGAGCTACGAAGACGGTTTAGTCCTGCAACATCGTTGGCGTTGACAGCAGTTCCTCACGTTTGATCAGCTTCCGCACGAGCGATGGGAAACCGGAGCATACCGGCTTGCTTCTGAATTGGACGTTTGGGAAAAGACTGGAGTGGGGAACATCTGTACAGGCAAACCATCTGATTATCACCAACGACGTTGGGCAAATGGTCGCCAGCCTGAGCGCGTAACGATCGCAGTGAGGGGCTGCCGTATCCTCCGACATCGACCTCTGACGGCGTCTCTCAAGGTTGCCGTTAACGCTGACCGTAGACCGAACCGACGGGAGTTAGCCAGACTAACGAGTCCCAGTCAGAACCGCCCATCTTTTTAAACCTACGGATTGTTATCCTTCGCATGGGTCTAACTCGCATCCCCCAACGGTCTAAGTTGGGTGTCTTGGGGCTGACAAACCCGACGCGATAGTTGAGTACGAATTTGTACTTTGCCCCCCACTATATCACGTTTTTTTAGGGCTTCACTGTCGGGGACGGTCTCACCCAATACCGAAGCCTCTAAGGTGTTTCCGGGCGAAAGATTAGCCGTTGACGATGCACATGCTGTAATTCGATCTCGACACCGGAGACCGCTTCGAGCATTTCCACCACTTGGGATGGCCGCAACAGCGTCCCATCGTTACGACAACTTCCTTCATAGGCAATGACGGCTTGGTCGGGATGGGACGAGTCTACATAGTCTAGGGCAAACAGTCGTTCTCTGAGGTTAATGGCCCGAATTTTTCCAGATTTGCTGCGATGTTCGCTCCACAGTTCTGAGGCCTGGTTGACCGCATCAACCCACGTGGCCCACTCTTCCTGGGGGCTGGCCAAGGTCAGTTGATATTGGGCGCGTTCCAAGACTCGGGTGGCCGCTAAGCCTTTAACGGGGACAACCTCGACCTCGTGGATGGGCATTTGCGGCGGCAGTTGCTCCCTTAACCGCTGTTTAAATTCCTCGGCATCGAGGGGTTCGGTGAGGTCAAATTCCACGACTTCCCCGTCGCTGGTGGCCCCGAGTTGCAGGGCGTTGGCGGGGGAGATGCGGGGACTGGGATGATAGCCGCCGCTGAAGGAGATGGGCAGGGCCGCTCGACGGATGGCGCGATCGAGGAGACGGGCAAAGTCTAAATGGCCAATTAGGGCCATGTCCCCGAGTTTGCCCATGCGAACCCGCAGCCGCTGTTCGCGGTGGGTGTTGGGTTTGAAATGACCGACGAAGTGGGGGATGGGGGGAGGGGTTTCGACGATGTTATGGCCAAAGTCGGGGGTACATACGCCGCAGTGGGAACAGCCTTCATAGGCACAGTCGGGAACGGTGGCCGCTTCGAGGGCGCGTTGTAGGTCCTGTTTGAGCCAGGTTTTGTCGATGCCGGTGTTGAGATAGTCCCAGGGAAGGGGCGCATCGAGGGATTGGCTGTTATCGATGTGGCCGTGATCGTCTTTAAAGAGATTCCATTCTCCGGATTCGACTTGACGATATTTCCAGGTTAGGCCTGATTCGTCGATCGCCACCTCCCAGGCTTGATAGGCGCGATCGAGGCTTTCCCACCAGGCATCCATGCCAGCCCCGAGTTCCCAGGCGCGACGAATCACAGGACCTAGACGGCGATCGCCTCGGCCGACAAAGTCCTCCATGGCTGAGATACGAACATCGGTAAAGTTGGCTTTGACACCCCGCATTCGCTTAAATTCTTGCCGCAACAGATCTTGTTTGCGTAAAAACTCACTCGTCGAGACACTATGCCACTGGAAGGGCGTATGGGGTTTGGGGGTAAAGTTGGAAATGGTGAGGTTAATGTGAAAGCGTCGCCGTTTCTGACTGCGACATTCTTGTTGCAACCAACGCACGGTTTCGGCAATACCAATGACATCGGCATCAGTTTCACCGGGAAGCCCAATCATAAAGTAGAGCTTCACTTTGTCCCAACCTTGCTCGTAGGCGGTTTTCACCCCCCGCAGGAGTTCTTCGTTGGTGAGTCCTTTGTTGATGATGTCCCGCATCCGCTGGGTTCCGGCTTCGGGGGCGAAGGTTAACCCCGATTGACGGGTTCCGCCGATGATATTGGCGATGTTCTCGTCGAAGCGATCGACCCGCTGGCTGGGCAGGGACAGGGAAATGTTATCGTTTTGTAAACGATTCTTGACTTCCATCCCGACTGCTGGTAAGGACAGATAATCAGAACAACTGAGGGACAAGAGAGAAAACTCGTTATAGCCTGTGGCCCGCATTCCTTTTTCGATGGTGTTGACCACCTGTTCCGGGTTCACATCTCGGGCGGGCCGAGTCAGCATTCCCGGTTGACAGAAGCGACAGCCCCGGGTGCAACCCCGGCGAATTTCCACGGTGAGGCGATCGTGGACGGTTTCGATATAGGGGACTAACCCGATGGAATAGGCGGGCATTGGCGGTGCAACCCGCCGCAAGACCCGTTCGGGGACTTGGGGATGGTTGGGGCGGACGGAGCCATCCTCGGCCATGTCGTAGAACATGGGGACATACACGCCAGGAACCTGGGCTAAGTCCAGTAAGAGGTCTTTGCGGCTCAATCCGGTTCGTTTGGCCTCTTCGATGACGAGGCCGATTTCCGGTAGCAATTCTTCACCATCGCCGAGGGCCACGAAATCGAGAAAGTCGGTGTAGGGTTCCGGGTTGGAGGTGGCGGTTTGTCCACCGGCGAAGATGAGGGGGTCTTCGAGTCCACGACTGAGACGTTCGTCCCAGGTGAGAGGAATCCCCGCCAGGGTCAGCATTTCCAGGATATTGGTGGCCCCGAGTTCGTAGCTGAGGCTAAAGCCGAGAATGTCAAACTCTTTGAGGGGACGATGGGCTTCGACGGCGAAGAGGGGGGTGTCCGTCTCCCGCAACTTCTCGATTAAGTCCAGGGCCGGGAGGTAGGCGCGATCGCACAGTTGGCGGGGCTGGGCGTTGAGAATACTGTAGAGGATGATATGCCCTAGGTTGGACGCACCCACTTCGTACACTTCGGGATAGGTCAAGACCCAACGCACTTCGGCATCTTGCCAGGATTTACGCACGGCTCCGAGTTCGTTACCGAGGTAACGAGCGGGGCGCGAAATGTCTGGCGTGAGTAGCTGGTCAACTGCAACCGCCATTGATAAACTCTCTCCTAATATCTGTAATATCTGTTGCAAGCGTTAGGTTTTTGGCCCGGTTTTAGCTATGTTTGGCTAAGGTGAAGGTCATCGGGCCAACAAACCAGGGTCTTTAGTCAGCTTACCACCATAACTCATTTCCAGGACGGGTTCGGGTCGAGGTCTTTGAATCTCGATGGCCCGAGGCGTGCCATAGTTGTTAACGGTTGTTAAGCTTGTTAACGGCTAACTGAAATTATCAACGGTCTTATGTCTGACGGCGATCGCACCTCAACTCCGACAGTTTGGGAGTATAAACCTTGGTGGTGTCAACCTTGGTCTATTCTCCTGACGGGCCTAGGCTTGATTGCGGCCAGTTGGTTGGTTTTACATCGGCTTTGGCTGACGGTTCTTGTGGCTATCCCGTTATCGGCCTGGATGGGCTATTTTATTCTGGTTTTTCCGCGACTGGTGGCGCAAGCGGGGTTGTTGGAAACGGATGTCCCGAAAGACCCCTCTAACTAAGCTCTGGGGAGCATTTAAGGAGTATTGAAAGAGCTGGCGATCGCATTCCAGTCTTGTTCAGCGTCAGCTAGGGCCGCCTCAGTGGTTTTCTGCCCCAATAACACCGCCTGTAAGTTGTCATAGAGGATTTCCTGCAAGTCGTTGACATTGGACTGAGGGGGAATTAAAACCTCAGCCCGTTCCAATTGTTCTGCACTCATGATCCGGGCCTCATCGACTGGCTCGGCGTTGGGTCCCACCTCCTGGAAATATGGGTGGTTCAAGGTCTCCCGCGTCGAGGGTAGGGTATTGGCCACTTGGGAAAAGGCCAATTGATTGTCTGGATTGGTTAAAAATAGTGCGAAGGCGATCGCCCCCTCGGGATTGACGGTATCGCGGGGAATGAGGACATTCATCACCGCCACAGAGATTTTGCCCGTTTCACCGGTAATTTGCGGGGCCGCTCGGGAAACGGCGGCGATATCCGGGGCGTTGTTGGTGATAGTTTGGAAGAACTGCGGACCGGTGGCCACTAAGGCCAGTTCCCCGGCTTGATAGAGTTCGATCGCCCGTTGATGGCCTTGAGTTAAGACCTCACGGGGGAGCCATCCCTGCTGATAGAGTCGCCGCCAATAGTTAAACGCCGTCACCCCTTCGGGGGAGTTAAAGGCGGCGGTTCCGTCGTCGTTGAGCAGTTGCACCCCCATTTGCACCAATGACTCCAACACTTCCCCCGAGTCATTAGCCGCAAAGGTGACAAAAAAGGCATATTTGCCCGTTTCTTCGCGAACCTGTTGGGCCACCATCGCTAACTCGTCATAAGTTTGGGGAGGCTCCTCGATACCGGCTTCAGCCAACAGGGCCTCGTTATAAATCGTAATCCGCGTCGTCAGATACCAGGGAATGCCGAAACTCTGGCCCTCAAAGCGGCTGGCGTCCCAGATGTTGTCGAGATACTGCGATCGCACCTCCTCGGAGATGGATTCATCCAAGTTCAGCCAGGCCCCACGTCCCGCCAGCAAGGCGGCAAAATTGGGGTTGAGATTCACCAAATCCGGCGCGGTTCGAGCCGAGACTGAGGTGAGAATACGAGCCTTCATAGCGGACCAGGGAACATCAATCCAACGCACCTCTAACTCGGGATTTTCCGCCTCGAAGGCCTCAATCAGATCGCCAAAATAGTCATTGAAGGTTGGCTGAAGCTGCATTGTCCAGAACTCAACCGTCGTCTCGTCGCGGACGGTGCGGGGACTCTCACAGGCTAGGACGAGCAGTAGGCTGGTTAGGGTTAATCCCAATCCTAAAACCATTTTTGTCCGTATTCCTTGACGTCGGCGGCTATTCTTGGGCATCCTCATTGGCATTGTTGAATGTTGGCTCGGTTAGGGTTCTGTTCGGGTACAGAAGGCGTTGAGACGTGAAGCAAATCGAGGTTAAGCAGATAGAATGGAGCCACGGCGATCGCCTGTTATCAATGGCTGCTCATAGGATGGCCAAGAGCTTCATTCTCTCGTCATCACTCTGGCTCAACCCCCTGGCTCAACACTCTGGCTCAATCCCCTGGCTCAACACTCTGGCTCAATATAGTGACTAAATACAGTGGTTAACTTCAACTTCCTCAAAAATATATTCTCCAAAGCCAAGAACGGTATTGGCATTGAACTGTCTCCCGATCGCATCAATGTGATGCAACTGCAAAAACAGCGTCAGGGTTATAAGATTTTACACTTCATCTCCGAGGAAGTTCCCGAAGGAGTCATGCAGGAAGGGCAAATCATCGATTTACCCAGTATGTCAGAACTGATTGAAGCACTGCTGAGTGAGCATAAAATCAAACCCAAACATATTGCCACCGCTATTCCCAGTCGTGAGGCGATCGTGCGGCTGATTCCGGTTCCCGTGGAACTCGACGACGAAAGTGAACTGCGCGATTATGTCAACCAAGAAGCGGGCCTGTATCTTCCCTTCCCTCGGGAAGAAGCCGATGTCGATTTCCAAAAACTTGGCTCATTCCTGGATGAGGATGGAGCTGAAAAGAACCAACTCTTATTTGTGGCCACCCGCAAAGAAGTCACTGATAGTTATATCAGCGTCTTTCAGGAAGCGGGACTGAACCTCGACGTGATGGAGGTCAGCAGTTTCTCAGTGTTACGCTGTCTCCAGGATCAACTGCAACAATTTACCTCCTCAGAAGTGGTTGTTACCGCTGATCTGCAATTTGACAGTACCGAGATTTCGGTTATCGTCGATGGTGTACCCCAATTTTCTCGCACCATCGGTATTGGCAGCTTTCAAATTCAAAGCGCCCTCTCGGAAGCCATGAACTTACCCCCATCCCGAAATACCGAACTCTTACAAGGGATGACCTTGCCGGTGAATACCGGTGATAGTATGACCATGGGAACCATGGGCGGCAACAATCCGGGAACCAGTGCCATGATGAAAGTGTTGGGTGAGCTGGCTGATGAGGTTCGTCGTTCCATCGACTTTTACCTGAACCAAAGTGAGGTGATGGATGTGGCACAACTGTTCCTTGTTGGTCCCGGAAGTGCTGTTGGCCAACTCGATGAGTTCTTTATGCAGCGGCTAAGTATTCCAACCAGTCAAGTTGACCCGGTAGCTGCGCTAGGATTGGAAATGAGCGAAGAAGAAGTCCCCCTCGTCCAACGTCCCGGATTAGGGGTTGTCTTAGGTCTGGGACTACGGGAGGTCTAACACTTATGTATAACATCGAGATTAATTTCCTCAACGATCGCCCGGAGTATCGTCCGGAATCGGTCAAGGCCAAACCGAGCCGCCAGCGGCAACAGGGGGGCAACAATATGCCGCTCATCGCCGGTGGAGCCTTTGCGGTAGCTTGCTTAGCGGTGGTCGGCGGTGCTTGGGTCTACCTAGCTCAAGTCGAAATTCCCAAGCTGCAAGCTGAACGAGATGATCTCGACGCGGAGTTAGGAAGTTATCAGCGAGAAGAAAATCGTCTAAGAGAGATTCAGGAGGAGGTTCAGCAAATCCGGGCGCAAACCGATGCCTTGGCGGGGGTGTTTAATTATATTTCGCCTTGGTCAGCGCTGTTACAAGATTTGCGCGATCGCAGCCCCCTCGGGGTTCGCATCCAAAGCATAGAAGAAATGAACGAACCGCCACAAGGTGCCCCCCCACCGCAACCGACAGAGTCGGGCCGTCCGCCGTCGATGATCGTTATCCGAGGCATTGCTCAGTCGTTCAATGATGTTAATGACTTCATTCTCTTGTTAAAAGAGTCGAATCTCTATCTCGGGTCCGGCACTCATTTAGTCAATGCTCAAATGGAGGACTATAACGCCCAAAGTATCACCTTCAGCGAAACTCGCAATCGTCTGGAGTTGTCGCAGGTTGTCGCCTTCACCATTCAAACCCAAGTTCGTGAAGTTCCGGCCACGGATATCCTACAGGAACTTCAGCGTAAAGGTGCATTGGGGTTAGTCAACCGTATCCAAGAACTTCAACGCAGAGGGGTAATTTAGAACCATGACATACGACGAAGATTTTGTGACCGGTGAAGACGTAGAGGCTCCTGATGGCCTTGTCTTTATGGGGGTGACGCTCTCCCCAACCATTTTGGGAGTCCTCATCGCGGTGCTGGGTTTAGCCGGAGCCGTTTTCTTGGCCCTGCGACTGGTTCAACCCCTGTGGGGCGATCGCCAAGAGTTACAGGTCGAAATTGCCGAAAAAGAGACTCAGATTGATGCTCAAGGCAATATCCAGCAGCAAATCGAGCAAGCTGAAGCTGAACGGGATGAGGTGCAAGCCCTTCAGGAAGAGGTGTTGTCGATGTTTGCCAATCCTGATAGCCTCGAAACCCTAGTTTTAGACATTAACCAACAAATTAACCAGCGCAACGCCAATCTCAGTTCCGACGAGATTCGCACTCGCTTGGTGGCTCAGGGTTGCCCCTCAAGACTGTTGCAAGAGTACGCCGACTTCAACAGTCGGATCGATGGTTTCTTTACTCAAGCTGAACTACAACAATTTGAACCCATTTTTCCCGGAACCCAACGCGGTAGCAATGCAGCCGACATCACATCAGATGGCTATGAGTTAGTCACAGATAGCTCCTTTGGTAGCCAAGCCAATGGACAGCTTAAACGTCAAACCTATGACGTGCAGCTAGAGGGGAATTTCGCCCAAACTCGCGCCATTTTGATGCAGCTTGAGCAACTTCAACCGCTGCTGGTGTTACGTCAGTTTAGCTCAACCCAACAGACTCCGACCTTTATTTATGACGAGAATGGTCTGTTGCCAAATTGCCAGCCTGAAGCCAAAATAACCACCTCCTTTAGACTCGAAGCCTTATTACCTCTGTCTCAAGAGGAGCTGCAACAACGGCTTGAGGCCGAAGAAGCCGAAGGCGAAGGAGAGGAGGACGAAGAAAGTTAATCCTTAACCCTTGAAAAAACTCTTGACAAAAATGTTACCCTTATGCGTAGACCGCTAACCCTTGCTCTGATGCAGTTGACAGTTAGCGGTTGAGCGTCCATAATTGGTCGTTGATACTGGTGGATTGATAGTTAACAACAGTTAACTATTAATTATTAAAAGGAGAGAGCGGTGAACTATAATCTCGGACTCAGTGGACTCTGCCTGGGAACAGCCCTTGTTCTGGCAGTCCCGGCTTCCACATTGGCGACTCCGACGGAGGTAACCGGAATTGAACTTCGTGAAACGCCGTCTGGCCTGATGCTGATGATGGACACGGCTAGTGGCGATCGCCCCCAGATTTTCCTCGTCCGGCGTGGCAATGCGATGGTTGCAGACCTCATCAACACCAAACTGCGACTGCCCCAAGGCCAAGGTTACAGTCAAAATAACCCGGCTCCCGGTATCGCCTCCCTCGTTGTCACCCCTCTCGATGCCAACAGTACCCGCGTCATCGTCACCAGCGCCGGAGAAAGCGCCCCCGACGGCGAAATTGTTCAAGAAGTCAGCCGAGGCATTGCCCTCAACTATCGTCGGTCCGCCGATGCCCCCACAACCGCCACCTCACCGCCTCCCGGCATCACCGGCGCACCCCAACGACAAAGCAACCTCGCTCAGCGGCCACCACAACAGCAACAGGCCCAGCGACAACCCGGTAGTTCTGATGTCTTAGTTCCCAACCCCGACGTTGAAATTGACGGCGTCCGCATCAACTCTCCCACTCGCGTCAACCCCGCGCCTCCCTTCCAACCTCGCGCCGTAGCCCCACCAGTCGGGGATATTTCCGTCTCCTC
>P_2C_Liq_1_UnCtyDRAFT_1000055_pt1 | contig 41685 bp, 32 predicted proteins | sample Pon2CUnioCityCA_2_FD_10234 | JGI IMG/M metagenome (IMG submission 10234) | reverse complement strand
TTACCTCTCCCATAGCTTCAAAAACCACACCTTTATTAAACCAAAGTAAATAGTTTCTAGGATAGTATTTTAAACCCTCATTATAGGTTTCAATAGCCTTTTTATAGTTCTTTAAATTGGTTAAGGCAACTCCTTTATTTGTATAGAAAAACACTTTGGAATGTTTATCTTCTGAACTTATACCTTCATCTGCTGCTTTGATTGCTTCTTCATACTTTTTTTGTTGAAGTAAATAATATGATTTTGATGTTAATAATGGGTAGTAAGCCGAATCATTTTTATTGATTCTATTAATTGATTCTAAAACCTTTACAAAATCATTTTCTTTTGCTCTGTCTGCTATTTCTTTTTCAATTAAATCAAAATCAATTCTTGGTAATTTTTCCTGGGAGACACTAACAATAGATATTAATCCTATTGTAAGAGATAATAACTTTTTCATTTTTCTTTTTTTACTCTATACTATAAAAAACAAAGTTGTTAAAAAATTTTGAATTATGTATTATAAAAAATAAATAACTTAAACTAAAGGATATTTAATTTATCCTACTGTACTATTTATTCTTTTAAATAATCAAAAACAAGAATTACTTAATTAGAATCTTTAAATATTTGATATATAATATTTTATGCAATCCAACATATTTGGGCCTAATAAGTAATGCCAAATAATTAGCATACGTAAATAGTTGGTAAAATTATAGAGCGCAATTCATCTATAATAACTAGCCATAAAAATAAAGATAAATGATTTTAGAATCTTTACAACAGATAATCTGTACTTATAAAATTAGACGCTTTTTTATCTAACAATTCTTCTAAAATCGCATTGTTGTATTCTGTATCTTTTGATGCAACAAAAGTTCTAATAGAGAAAGAACGTAAAGCATCGTGTACACTTAATGTACCTACTGCAGAATCTTTTCGTCCTGTAAAAGGATATACATCTGGTCCTCTTTGAGCAGCACTGTTTAAATTTACTCTACATACTAAATTTACCAAAGTATCAATTAATGGCGCTAAGGTTTTTACATCGCTACCAAAAACACTTACTTGTTGTCCGTAATTAGACTCTGCCATATCATCTAAAGGCTCTTGAATATTTTTAAAAGAAACTACAGGAATTACAGGTCCAAATTGCTCCTCTTCATACACGCGCATATCTTTAGAAACAGGATATAACACAGCAGGATAAATATAATTTTCTGTAGTTTCTCCCCCTTTTTTATTGACAATTTTTGCGCCTTTTGCAAGGGCATCATCAATTAATTCTTGAATATATGCTGGTTTCCCTGGCTCTGGTAAAGGTGTTAATTTTACACCATCTTCCCAAGGATTACCATATTTTAATGCATCAACTTTTTCTGCAAAACGTTTGTTAAATTTATCTACAATATGTTCATGTACGTACAATACTTTTAACGCAGTACAACGTTGTCCATTAAATGACGTAGAACCCGTTATACATTCGTTAATTGCCAAGTCTAAATCGGCATCAGGTAAAACAATTCCTGGATTTTTAGCCTCTAAACCGAGCACTAAGCGCAATCTATTTTTATACGGATGATGTTCTTGAATGGCATTTGCAGACTTGCTATTACCAATCAAAGCTAATACATCAACCTTACCTGTTTTCATAATAGGTGTAGCTAATGTTCTACCTCTACCATAAATAATATTTACAACGCCTTCTGGAAAAGAATTTTGAAATGCTTCCATTAATGGAGATAATAATAAAACCCCATGTTTTGCTGGCTTAAAAATAGCGGTATTCCCCATAATTAAAGCCGGAATTAACAAGGCAAATGTTTCATTTAACGGATAATTATATGGACCTAAACACAATACAACTCCTAAAGGACCACGTCTAACATGTGCATAAACTCCACTATTTTTTTGGAATTTAGCAGAATTTCTGTCCATCTGCTTATAGTCTTCTATTGTATCGTAAATATATTCGACAGTTCTATCGAATTCTTTTTCAGAATCTGGTAATGATTTTCCAATTTCCCACATTAACAGTTTTACCACTTCATCTCGTTTGGTTTTCATTTGCTCTGCAAACTCTTCCATACATCCTATTCTGTCTGCAACACGCATTGTTGGCCATAAACCTTGCCCTTTGTCATAAGCTCTATACGCTGATTTTAAAGCCTCTAAACCTTCATCGCCTGTTAAATTAGGTACTGTGCCAAGTAAGGTTGGTTTGTATGCTGGCGTGGATGATATCGTCGAATAAACGTCTGAAAATTCTCCTTTCCATTCTTTTAATTCACCATTAACTAAATATGTTTTTTGGTGTAAAAGTGATGTAATTTTATATGCTTCTGGAATCTCTGTATACTTTGCTTTCATAAAATAATATTTATCGGTAGTGAACTACAGATTATAATTAGTAAATTCAAATTAACGAAAAATAGTAGGATATTAGCCTAATAAACTACTACAAATCACGAAAAGGTTTTCGGTTTTCAGAAGGTAACTGATTGTTTTTAAACTAAAAAATCGAATAAATCTGGCTTGTCATTTAGATAGTCTCCAAAAAAATTATTTGCCTTCATTCTTTGAATTAGAGGTTGTAAATCTTTAGAAGATTTTAATTCTAAACCAACTACTGCTGCACCATTAGCTCTGTTGTTTTTCTTTGTATATTCAAAGTGCGTAATATCATCATTTGGTCCTAAAATTTCTGCCACAAACTCTTTCAAAGCACCTGCTCTTTGGGGAAATTTTATAATAAAATAATGTTTTAAATCCGCATAAAACAAAGCGCGCTCTTTAATTTCCTCAGTTCTTGTAATATCATTATTGCTTCCACTTATTACGCAAACTACATTTTTTCCTTTAATTTCATCAGCAAAAAGATCTAGAGCAGTAACACTTAAAGCCCCAGCAGGTTCCACAACAATGGCATCTTTATTGTACAAGTCTAAAATAGTTTGGCAAATTTTTCCTTCGGGTACTGTAATTACTTTTTCTAAGTTTTTTTTACAAATAGCAAAATTTAAATCGCCCACTTTTTTAACAGCTGCACCATCTACAAATGGATCTATTTTTTCTAAAAATGTATTTTTATTATTTCTAATAGAAGTTAACATTGATGGCGCTCCTTCTGGCTCTACTCCTATAATTTTTGTTTCTGGTGATACATATTTAAAAACCGACGATAGGCCTGATGACAAACCTCCACCGCCAATGGGTACAAATACATAATCGATTTTAACAGCGGCTTGTTCTAAAATTTCTAGACCAACAGTCGCTTGCCCTTCAATAACTTTTTCATCGTTAAAAGGATGAATAAAAGTTTTGTTTTTTGCATCACATTCTAGTTTTGCAGCATTAAAAGCATCATCAAAAGTATCGCCCTCAATAACAATTTCGATAAAGTCTTCGCCAAACATCTTTACTTGGTTTATTTTTTGATTGGGCGTTGGTGAAGGCATAAAAATAGTTCCTTTTATTTGCAATAACTTACAAGATAATGCTACCCCTTGCGCATGATTACCTGCACTTGCACAAACTATTCCTCGTTGTTTTTCATGATCACTCAAAGAAGACATTTTATTGTATGCGCCTCTAATTTTATAAGAACGTACCACTTGTAAATCTTCTCTTTTAAAGAAAACATTCGCATCAAATTGTTTAGAAAGGTTGGTATTTTGATTCAGAGGCGTTTTATATGCGACACCTTCTAAATTTAAAGCAGCCTTTCTGATGTTTTCTATAGTCGGAAAATAGATTTGTTTTGTTTGCATTATTCAAATGTAAAAAAGAAACCTATCAAATTTTTTAAATCTGACAGGTTTCTTGAAAAAATTGGGAGATATTAACTTTTATGCAGATTTTATCACTTTCATAGCTGTCATAGAAGCTCTTAATCGTTCTCCTACAATTTCTACTGGATGATTTCTAATAATCTTATTAATTCTAATCAATTCTTGATTATCCACTCCGTTTTCAGCGCTAAACGATTTACCAATAACATTGGTAGAAACGGTTTTCATGAAATCTGTTAATAACGGCTTACAAGCATGGTCGAATAAATAACAACCATATTCTGCAGTATCAGAAATTACACGATTCATTTCAGCTAACTTCATTCTTGCAATAGTGTTTGCAATTAATGGTGTTTCGTGCAAAGATTCGTAATAAGCAGATGCATCTATAATTCCAGATTCTGTCATTGCTTCAAAAGCCAATTCTACACCAGCTCTTACAAAAGCCACTAATAAAGTTCCGTGATCAAAATACTCTTGTTCAGAAATTTCTTGTGTTGTAATTTCTTGTTTTTCAAAAGCAGTTTCACCAGTTGCAGCTCTCCAAGTTAATAAGTTTACATCGTCATTTGCCCAGTCTTCCATCATTGTTTTAGAAAAATGACCTGTCATAATATCATCCATATGTTTTTGAAACAATGGACGCATAATGTCTTTTAATTCTTCTGATAAACGAAACGCTTCTACTTTTGCAGGATTAGACAATCTGTCCATCATATTCGTAATTCCTCCGTGCTTTAAAGCCTCAGTTACAGTTTCCCAACCATATTGAATTAATTTTGCAGCATAGCCAGCGTCAATGCCTTCTGCCACCATTTTATCGAAAGATAAAATTGCACCTGTTTGTAACAAACCACATAAAATCGTTTGCTCTCCCATTAAATCTGATTTTACTTCTGCTACAAAAGAAGATTCTAAAACTCCTGCTGTATGACCTCCTGTTGCCACAGCGTATGCTTTTGCTTGTGCCCAACCTTTTCCTTCTGGATCATTTTCTGGATGAACCGCTGTTAATGTTGGTACTCCAAATCCTCTTTTAAATTCTTCACGAACTTCAGATCCTGGAGATTTTGGTGCTACCATAATTACGGTTAAATCTTCACGAACTTTCATTCCTTCTTCTACAATATTAAAACCGTGAGAATACGATAAAGTTGCGCCTTTTTTCATCAATGGTATAATGGCGTTTACAACATTAGTATGTTGTTTGTCTGGTGTTAAGTTAATAACCAAATCTGCAGTTGGTAACATTTCTTGGTACGTACCTACTTGAAAACCATTAGAAGTTGCGTTAATGTAAGATTGTCTTTTTTGATCTATTGCTGCTTGTCTTAAAGTGTAAGCGATATCTAAACCAGAATCTCTCATATTTAAACCTTGGTTTAAACCTTGTGCTCCACAGCCCACAATAACAATTTTCTTTCCTTTTAATGCGTTTACTCCGTCTTCAAATTCTGAAACGTCCATAAAACGACATTTTCCTAATTGCTCTAATTTTTGTCTTAATGTTAATGTGTTAAAATAATTTGACATTTTTTTTTATTTAGTTGTTTTTGATTGCTTCTAAAAGCGATGATATTTTCATTTCTTCTTTGGTAACTGCGATGAGCCCAGAACGCGTGTACTGCATAATGCCAAAAGGCGCTAGTTGATTGTACAACTCCATAATTTCCTCTTTTTTACCTGATTTTTCAAGGACAAAAAATTCTTTATTTACAGTTACAATTCTTGAATTACTTTCTTTGATAATATTCTGAATTTGACGCTCTTCAAATAATAATTCTGATTTAATTTTAAACAAGCCCGCAATTTGATAAATAATTTCGTCAAGGCTGTGATAATAGGCCTTAATAACCTCTACTTGCTTTTCTATTTGACCAATAATTTTTTTAATGTTTACCTCATCCATATTTACAACAATGGTAAATTTAGAAACGCCTTCAATTTCTGATGGAGAGGTATTTAAACTCTCAATATTGATGTGTCGTCTTTGAAAAATTGCCGAAATCCTATTCAACAATCCTATATTATTTTCAGTATAAATAGATACTGTATATAATTGTTTTTCTTCTGTAATCATACTTTAGTTCAAGGTTTACAATTTAAAGTTTCAAAGTTGATACTCTGTACTTTAATATCTATTCTTTTTTCTCCTCTTTTTTACTCTAAACGAATATCTGAAACACTTGCCCCTGACGGAATCATTGGAAATACATTGTCTTCCTTTTCTACACAAACTTCTAAAAAGTAAGCTTCTTTACTTTCCATCATTTCCTTAACTGCTGGTGCTAATTCCTCTCGTTTTGTTACTTTTTTTGCTTTGATATAATATCCTTCAGCAATGGCCACAAAATTAGGGTTTACCATTTCTGTTGATGCATAACGTTTATCGAAAAACAACTGTTGCCATTGACGAACCATCCCTAAAAAATCGTTATTTAAAACCACCACTTTTACAGCCGCTTTTTGCTGAAAAATAGTACCTAATTCTTGAATAGTCATTTGGTAACCACCATCGCCAGAAATAGAAACTACTTCTCTATGAGGTGCCGCCATTTTTGCACCTATTGCCGCTGGCAAACCAAAACCCATTGTGCCTAATCCACCAGAAGTGATATTACTTTTAGATACGTTAAAATCTGCATATCTGCACGCAATCATTTGATGCTGACCAACATCAGAAACAATTGCTGCTTCACCTTTACTTTGAATGTTGATTTCTTTCAACACCTCAGCCATTGTTAAGCCTTCTTTTGTAGGATATAAATCGTTTTTAATTACTTTTTCGTATTCGATAGCATACAAATCTTTAAACTTTTGATGCCAATCACTATGAGATGTTTCATTTAATAGTGGTAGTAACAAGTCTAAACTTGTTTTCGCATCACCTAAAACAGCAACATCTGTTTTTACGTTTTTATCTATTTCTGCAGGGTCTATTTCAAAGTGAATTATCTTGGCTTGTTTTGCATACGTATTTAAACTACCTGTAACACGATCATCAAAACGCATTCCTATTGCGATTAAAACATCACATTGATTGGTTAGCATATTTGGTGCGTAATTACCATGCATACCCACCATACCCACATTTAATGGATGAGAAGTAGGAATTGCAGAAGCACCTAAAATAGTCCAGGCTGCAGGAATTCCTGCTTTTTCTACAACTGCTTTCAATTGTTCTTCAGCTTTACCTAAAATAACTCCTTGACCCCAAACAATTAATGGCTTTTTAGCAGCATTAATTAGTTTTGCTGCAGCTTCAACTTTAGCAATATCAGTATCAGGAACAGGATTGTAACTTCTAATTTTTGTGCATTTTTCATACGAAAAATCGAACTCCGCAAATTGGGCATCTTTAGTAATATCTACTAAAACTGGTCCTGGTCTTCCACTTTTAGCAATATAAAATGCTTTTGCGATTACTGAAGGAATATCTTCTGCTCTAGTAACTTGACAATTCCATTTGGTAACTGGTGTAGAAATACCCACAATATCAGTTTCTTGAAAGGCATCAGAGCCTAGCAAATGAGAAGGCACTTGGCCTGTTATACAGACCATTGGTGTAGAATCTATTTGAGCATCTGCAATACCTGTAATTAAATTGGTTGCTCCAGGACCAGAGGTAGCCATTGCCACACCTACTTTTCCTGAAATTCTTGCATAACCCTGTGCAGAATGCGTTGCGCCTTGTTCATGACGCGTTAAAACGTGATGAATTTTATCTTGATATTTATACAATTCATCGTATACTGGCATAATTGCGCCTCCTGGATATCCGTATAAAATATCTACTCCTTCTTCTATTAAGCATCTAACGATTGCCTCGCTGCCAGAAATACGTTCTGTAGTTTTAGTAGCTTTTTTTGGTGTGTTTATGGTTTGTGTTTCCATATTATCTTTATGTTTTATACCTACATGGTTTTGAAAACCTTGTAAGGGTTTTAAGCGTCAGTAACACATCCTTTAGATGCTGATGCTACGTATTTTGCGTATTTGAATAAAATTCCTTTTTTGTGCTTTGGTTCTGGAGCAACCCATTTTGCTTTTCTTTTTGCTAGTTCTTCATCAGAAATTAACACATTAATAGAATTATCTTCTGCACTAATTCTAATTTTGTCTCCAGTTTCTATTAAAGCAATAGCGCCACCTGATTGTGCTTCTGGTGTAATATGCCCTACTACAAAACCATGCGTTCCTCCAGAAAAACGACCATCTGTAATTAATGCCACAGATTTACCCAAACCTGCTCCCATAATTAACGAAGTTGGTTTTAACATTTCTGGCATTCCTGGACCTCCTTTTGGACCAACATACCTAATGACGACGACATCTCCTTTTTCTACTTCTCCATTAGAAATTCCTGTATTTGCAGCTTGTTCTCCATCATAGACCACGGCTTTTCCTTCAAATAATAAACCTTCGTTTCCAGAGATTTTTGCAACAGCACCTTCAGTTGCCAAGTTTCCATAAATAATTTGAATATTGCCTGACGATTTTAAGGCTTTATTTTTAGGAAAAATTACGTCTTGTTCTTCAAATTCCATTGGTTCTACATCCGCTAAATTTTCTGCTAAGGTTTTTCCAGTAACTGTTAAACAGTCTCCATGTAAATAACCGTTTTCTAACAAATACTTCATGATTGCTGGAATTCCGCCTATTCCATGTACATCTTCCATTAAGTATTTCCCTGATGGTTTTAAATCTGCAATTAACGGCGTTCTATCTGAAACTCTTTGAAAATCTTCTAATGTAAAATCGATATCTGCAGCATGTGCAATGGCTAAAAAGTGTAATACTGCATTTGTAGAACCTCCTAAAGCATTAACAATGGCGATGGCATTTTCTAAAGATTTTTTTGATATAATATCTAAAGGTTTTAAATCTAACTCTAATAGATTTTTAATTGCTATTGCTGTTCTTTCTGACTCTGATAATTTATTGGGATTTTCTGCAGGAATAGACGAATTGTAAGGCAATGCAAAGCCCATACACTCTATGGCAGAAGCCATTGTGTTTGCGGTATACATACCTCCACAAGCACCTGCTCCTGGAATGGCTCTTTTTATAATTTCTCTATATTCTTCTTCTTCGATTTCGCCTGCTACTTTTTGCCCTAAAGCTTCAAAAGCAGAAACAATGTTTAATTTTCTTCCTTTGTAGTTTCCTGAAGCTATAGATCCTCCATACATCATAATTGAAGGACGATTTAAACGCAACATTGCAATAACTGCACCTGGCATATTTTTATCACAACCCACAATAGCAATTAAGCCATCATAACTTTGTGCATTCATCACAGTTTCTATAGAATCTGCAATAATATCTCTTGAAACTAAAGAGTAGTTCATACCTGAAGTTCCCATAGAAATTCCGTCTGAAACACCAATGGTATTGAAACCTAAACCAACCATATCTGCTATTTTACACTCGACTTTTACTTCGTCTTTTAATCGGTTTAAGTGCATATTACATGGGTTACCATCGTAACCCGTACTTGCAATACCAATCTGTGCTTTGCTCATATCTTCATCAGATAAACCTACTGCATACAACATGGCTTGTGATGCTGGTTGAGATTCGTCTTGCGTTAATCTGCTGCTATGTTTGTTTAGTTTCATTTAATGATTTGTTCTATTTGTTGACTAAATTATTCTATTTTGCGATTTTTGTTGCATATCATTGAATGCAATTCTTTAATTTCAGATGTTAAAAAATATACTTAATATTCTTATTATTAAATAGTTAACTATTTTTTAATATGATATTCAATGCTTAAAATAAATGCAATAAAAAACCTTTAATTTTTTAAGAAAAGTGAATTTTATTGGGTTAAAAATAATGGCAAATATGCTTAACCCAAGATTGGAGCATTTGTTTGAGCTCTCTCGCCTTTGAGCGTGAAACGAGTGCTGAAAGCTGGAAATAGTTTCTAAAAAAATCGATTTCTGTTCTTATTAAAACAAAAGCTAGGCAAAAGCACTCAATTATACTTTTATATAATGGTACTTTGCCCCATGTGGATGTTTTGGAAATTCATATTACTATCGTCTTGATTTGTAATATAATCTGCAATAAAATCGCCCACTTTTGAGGTAGTTGTTGATTTTTGGGTTTTGCGCTTAATATCTTCTGTTGTAATGCCTAACGCTATAGATTTTTCTACGGCTCTTTCTATAGCATCTGCTTCTTCGTTTAAACCTAAATGATATAATAACATTGATGCCGATAAAATGGAAGCTAATGGGTTTGCTATGTCTTTACCTTTTGCTTGATGATAGGTTCCGTGAACGGGTTCAAATAAAGCATTGTGATCGCCAATTGAAGACGATGCTAGTAGCCCTATTGAGCCAGATATTACACTTGCTTCATCAGAAATAATATCACCAAAAAGATTTTCTGTTAGAATAACATCAAACTGTTTTGGGTTTAAGATTAATTGCATTGCTGCATTATCAATAAACAAATATTCTAAAGTAACGTCTTTGTATTGTTTTGCAATTTCTGAGACTGTTTTTCTCCACAAACGTGATGTTTCTAAAACATTTGCTTTATCGACTAGGGTTACTTTTTTATGTCTGTTTTGCGCAGCTTTAAAGGCCAAGTGTGCTGTTCTCGAAATTTCAGCTACAGTATATGAACAAGTATCAAAAGCTTCTTGCTCATCTTCACTTAATCCTCTGTTACCAAAGTAAACTCCGCCACTTAACTCTCTAAAAATTACAAAATCTGTACCTTTAATTACCTCTCTTTTTAGCGGCGAATTGTAGATTAAATTATCGTAGGCTTTTACGGGTTTTACGTTACAATATAAATCTAATTCTTTTCTTAAACGCAATAAACCTTGTTCTGGACGAACTTTTGCTGTTGGATCATTATCGTACTTTGGATCGCCAACGGCACCAAATAAAATAGCATCTGCATTTTCGCAAATTTCTAAGGTCTCTTTTGGTAAGGGATCTCCTGTTTCTTCTATGGCACAAGCACCTATTTTAGCTTCTTTGTATAAAAAAATATGGTCGTATGCCTCTGCAACAGCTTCTAAAGCCTTCTTTGCTTGAGCTGTTACTTCAGGTCCTATTCCATCTCCAGAAATTACTGCAATCGTATATTTCATAATTAACGAATTTAAGCTATAGCAATTTTAGATGTTTTATTTACTTCTTTCATAATCGTATGAATATCGTCATCTTTAATTTCTTTTTGTTTGTCTGCCATATTTAAAAATGATGTATATGCTACATCTAACTGAATTTTAGTTAGTTCGTAACCTATTTTTTTAGATCTGTATGCCAACGCAGCTCTACCACTTCTTGCGGTTAAAACAATGGCACTTTCTGTAACACCAACATCTTCTGGATCCATAATTTCATAAGTTTCCCTATTTTTTATTACTCCATCTTGATGAATACCTGAACTATGCGCAAATGCATTTGCACCAACAATAGCTTTATTTGGTTGTACTGGCATTCCCATACTTTCACGAACCATTATACTTGTATCGTACAATAATTTTGTATTGATACTTGTTTCTAAATTTAAGTATGGATGTTGTTTTAAAATCATTACAACCTCTTCTAAAGCGGTGTTGCCCGCTCTTTCTCCAATTCCGTTTATGGTACACTCAATTTGACGTGCGCCATTAATTACACCAGCAATAGAATTTGCTGTAGCCATACCTAAATCGTTATGACAATGACAAGATAGTCTTACATTTTCGATTCCTTTAACATTTTCTCGTAAATATTTCATTTTTGCACCATATTCTTCTGGCAAACAATATCCAGTAGTATCAGGAATATTTAAAACCGTTGCTCCAGCCTTTATTACTTCTTCACAAACTCTCGCTAAATATGCATTGTCTGTTCTACCTGCATCTTCTGCATAAAACTCAACATCTTCTACAAAAGATTTTGCGTAAGAAACGGCTTTTACAGCTCTTTCGATTACTTTTTCTCTTGTTGAATTGAATTTAAATTTTATATGAGAATCACTTGTACCAATACCTGTGTGAATTCTAGGGTGCTTTGCATATTTTAATGCTTCTGCAGCAACTTTTATATCATTTTCAACTGCTCTTGTTAACCCACAAACAGTTGCATTTTTAACNATTTTAGCTATTTCTGANACAGANGTAAAATCGCCAGGGCTAGACACTGGAAAGCCTGCTTCTATAACATTTACTCCAAGTAAATCTAATCTTTCAGCAATCACTAATTTTTGAGTCGTATCTAACTTACATCCAGGTACTTGCTCTCCATCTCTTAACGTTGTATCAAAAATATGAACTTTATTATCTTGCATAGTTTGTAAAGATTATCTTTATAATTAATCAAATGTATATAATAGAGAACGAAATAAATGGTTATTTTTACAGTTCTGTACGATTTCTAATATCCTATACTAAAACTTAAGTATTTTACTATCAGTAAATTATGATCAAAAACACTACATCAGTCAATAATCAAAACGATGCTCTTTTTGTACTAATTAAGTCTTTAACCAAGTCTGAAAAGAGGCAATTTAACTTATATGTGGGTAGATTAGGTGGTAATATAGATGCTAAATTTTTTTCTCTTTTTAAGTTTTTAGAAAAGTTAAAAGTGTATGATGAGAAAGTAATTATAAATAGTGGCATCGTTTCTAAACAGCAATTATCGAACTTAAAAGCGCATTTGTATAAGCAAATTTTAATTAGTTTGCGCTTAAACCCTGCACATAAAAATATACGAATTCAGATTAGAGAACAGTTAGATTTTGCGACAGTTTTATATCAAAAAGGATTGTACAAACAAAGTTTAAAATTATTGGATAAAGCTAAAAGTTTGGCTTTAGAAAATGAAGAAAAAAACATTGCTTACGAAATTGTAGAACTCGAAAAAGTAATTGAAACACAATACATTACGAGAAGTTTAAGCAACAGAGCAGATCAACTATCTATACAAGCCAAAACATTGAGTCAACAAAATGTTGTTGCCAGTAAATTATCGAACTTATCACTACAATTGTACAGTCATTTATTACAGAATGGCTATGTAAAAAATAACGCAGAATTAGAGTTTATCAATACCTATTTTTACAGTAAAATTCCAAAATACGACTTTAATACCTTTGGTTTTCGAGAAAAATTATGGCTCTACAAATCGCATTTGTGGTTTAGTTTTTTATCTCAAGATTTTTTGCAGAGTTATAAATATGCCAGAAAATGGGTAGATTTATTTAAAGAAGATAAAAAACACATTATTCAGCATCCTGTTTTTTATTTAAAAGGGATCAACTATTTGTTAGAAGCCTCATTTTTTGTAAAGAAAGTATCTACTTTTAAAGAAGAATTGGCCTCTTTTGAAAATGATATTGACCAAAATGTAATTCCTTCAAACACCAATACTGAACTTTTAATTTTTCAGTATTTGTATGCCAATAAATTGCATTTACACTTTTTAGAAGCTAGTTTCTCTGAAGGTGAATATTTGGTTGCCATCATCAATCAAAAAATTGAAGATTATAAAAACAGGTTAGACAGTCATTATATTGTAATGCTATATTACAAAATTGCCTGCTTGTATTTTGGTATGGGAGAAAACAAGCTGTGTATTGTCTATTTACAGAAAATTATTAAATCTAAAAATTTAAGTTCGGCAGAAGATTTACAATGTTTTGCACGAATTTTAAATCTAATTGCGCATTATGAATGTGGATTAGATTACGATTTAGAAAGACAATTTTTAGATACCTATAAGTTTCTCTTAAAAATGGAAAATTTACAGGAAGTCCAAAAAATATTCTTGACTTCTATTAAAGATTTAAGTGATGTTTTTCCGCATGAAATTAAAAATGAGTTTAAAAAGATACACGCCAAATTAAAAGAGTTTGAAGATCATCCTTATGAAAAAAGAGCTTTTTTATATCTAGATATCTTATCTTGGTTAGAAAGTAAAATACAAAACAAGCCAATTGCTTTAATTATTAAAGAAAAATTAAGAAACCCTATTAAAAAATAAATTATTTTTATTATTCACTTTTTTTATTGAGAATTTGACATAAATCAATAGAATTCTTAAAATAAACGGCATCTAAACCCATCAAAATAAATAATACTTCTATTTTTGTGACGTGAATTTTTCTAAAATAAATACAAAAGCTTCTAAAACTACTCCTGTAGTTGGTATTTCTATGCACACAATTATTCGCAAATTAACTACAACTACGACCCTTTAGGGGTTCTGCTATATTTATATTACAAAGGTTAATTATTGTTTCGTACAAGAAAAGAACGAAATATTCTCATAAAAAATTAGAAACTATTTATCATTTTTAAAGATGAAAGTATTAAAATTCGGAGGCTCATCAGTAGCAAATTCAGAAAACATAAAACAGGTATTAAGCATTGTTGCTAACGCATCAAAACAACATAAAGTTGCAGTAGTTGTTTCTGCATTTGGCAAAACAACAGATAAATTACTAGCAGGTGCTCATAAAGCTTTAGAGGATATAAACGCCGCTAAAGAAATTTTAACCACCATTAATGATTTGCATTTTCAAGTTGTTCATGATTTAATTATCGATAATAAAGAAGAAGTTATCGAAGAGATTACATCTCTATTTCATCACTTAAACTCAATTTACGAAGGCGTTTCGTTACTGCAAGAACTATCTGAAAAAACCTTAGCAAAAGTGTGTAGTTTTGGTGAAAGATTGTCTTCTTACATTATTGCAAACGCTGCAAAAGAAACTTTAGACGCAACTCATAAAGAAAGTAGAGATTTAATTATTACGAATGATGACTATTTAAACGCTCAAGTAAATTTTGAGTTTACCAATAAAAATATTACCGACTTTTTTAAAGAAAACAAATATCAAATTACACTTTTAGGCGGCTTTATTTCTTCGAACCAAGCAAAAGAAACTACGACTTTAGGACGAGGTGGTTCTGATTTTACAGCATCTATTTATGCTGCTGCTTTAGAGGCAGACGAGTTGCAAATCTGGACAGACGTTTCTGGAATGTTCACAGCCAATCCACGTGTTGTAAAACAGGCATATCCAATTCCAGAAATCTCTTATGAAGAAGCTATGGAATTGTCGCATTTTGGTGCAAAAGTGTTGTATCCACCTACAATTCAACCTGCTTTGCGTAAAAATATACCCATCAGAATAAAAAATACGTTTGACCCAGAAAATTTAGGAACATTAATTTCTAATGATCCTGAAAACGGAAATGAAGTAAAAGGAATTTCGCATATCGAAGATATTAGCTTAATTACCTTAGAGGGTGGAGGAATGATTGGTATTCCTGGTTTTTCGAAACGTTTGTTCGAAACACTTTCTGTTGCTAAAATTAATGTGGTTTTTATTACACAAGCTTCATCAGAACACTCTATTTGTGTAGGTGTTTATGAAAATGATGCTAAAAAAGCGAAAATACTTTTAGACGAAACCTTTAGCATAGAGATTGCTCGAAAAAAAATAAAACCAGTAATCGTAGAAAATGATTTGGCAATTATAGCTGTAGTTGGAGAAAGTATGAAAAACTACCAAGGTTTAAGCGGACAAATGTTTAGCGCTTTGGGAAGAAATAATGTAAATGTTAGGGCAATTGCACAAGGCTCATCAGAAAAAAATATTTCTGCTGTAATTAATAAAAATGATGCAAAAAAAGCGTTAAACACGCTACACGAGCAATTTTTTGAAGAAAAAACCAAACAACTTAACTTATTTGTAACTGGTGTGGGTAATGTTGGCGAACGTTTTTTAGCACAAATTCATCAACAGAAAAAATTCTTAAAAGAAAATTTAAAACTAAATATTCGAGTTATTGGTATTGCTAATTCAAGAAAAATGTATTTCGATAATTCTGGAATCAATCTTAACAATTGGCAAGAACTTTTAGAAAATGGAGAAACAGCAAGTTTAGATAGTTTTTACAAAAAAGTAAAAGAATCTAATCATAGAAATAGTGTTTTTATAGACAACACAGCTAATCAGTCGGTTTCTGAAGTATATGAACGATATTTAAGAGATAGTATTTCTGTAGTAACTTGTAATAAAATTGCCTGTGCATCTAATTTTGACAATTATAAAAAGTTAAAAAAAGTTTCTCGAAAATACAATGCTTCTTTCTTATTTGAAACCAATGTGGGTGCAGGTTTACCCATTATAGATACCCTTAAAAATTTGGTGAATTCTGGAGATCAAATTCATAAAATTCAAGCAGTTTTGTCTGGTAGTTTAAATTTTGTTTTTAATAATTTTAATGAAAACAACACTTTTCACGACATTGTAGCAAAAGCTCAAGAAGAAGGCTTTACAGAACCAGATCCAAAAATTGATTTAAGTGGGGTTGATGTGGCTCGAAAAATATTAATTTTAGCTAGAGAAAGTGGTTACAAATTAGAGTTAGAAGACATTAAAAACAATGCTTTTTTACCTGTAGAAACCTTAAACACCAATAATAATGATGATTTTTACGCATCATTAATTAAGTATGAAAATCATTTTCAAGATATTTATAAAGAAGCAAACAACAAAAACTGTCGTTTAAAATATGTAGCTGAATTTGTAAACGGTGAAGCGAATGTTGGTTTACAACATATTGCTGTAGATCATCCTTTTTACAATTTAGAAGGTAGTGATAATATTGTATTGTTTTTTACAGAAAGATATCCCGAAAATCCTTTAATTATTAAAGGTGCTGGTGCAGGTGCAGATGTTACTGCTTCTGGTATTTTTGCAGATGTAATACGAATTGCTAATAATTAATTTAGACGCTAGTTTTTAGTCGTTAGTCTTTAATTTCTAGCGTCTACCAACTAATGTCTTTAAACCAAAAAATATGGATTATTTAAAAATATTTTCTCCTGCAACTGTGGCTAACGTTTCTTGTGGATTTGATTCACTAGGTTTTGCTGTAGATGAAATTGGAGATGAAATGACTTTTGTAAAAACCCCTCAAAAAAGAGTAGAAATTACAAACATTACAGGCGCAGATCTTACTTATGATGTTGATAAAAATGCGGCAGGTGCTGTTGTAAAAAAAATGTTGCAGGATGCAAAAGCAGATTTCGGAATTCAATTAACCATTCACAAGGGTTTTGCACCAGGAAGTGGTTTAGGCAGTTCTGCTGCTAGTGCTGCAGGTGCTGCTTTTGGCGCAAATAAATTATTAGGCGATCTTTATTCTGATATAGCATTAACAGAATTTGCCATGTTTGGAGAAGAAGTGGCTTGTGGCTCTGCNATTGCAGACAATGTAGCTGCTGCACTTTATGGNGGTTTTGTATTGATTAGAAGTTATAATCCTTTAGAAATTATAAAACTTCCTGTACCCAATGAATTAAGATTGGTTGCTATTCACCCACAAATAGAAATAAGAACAGAAGATGCTAGAAATGTTTTGCCAAAAGAAATTCCGCTAAAAGATGCGGTTACACAATGGGCAAATGTTGGCGGTTTAATTAGTGGTTTACACACTAACAACTACGATTTAATTAGTAATTCTTTGGTCGATATTATTGTAGAGCCTCATCGTAAAAAGTTAATTCCGTTTTTTGATGATGTAAAAAATGCGGCTGTAAAAGCGGGTGCTTTAGGTGCTGGAATAAGTGGTTCTGGCCCGACTATTTTTGCACTTTGTAAAGGCGATGCTGTTGCAGAGAATGTTTACAATGCTATTGAAAGAAGTTATAGAAATAAAGGAATTGATTTTGAATTATTTACCTCAAAAATTAATCACGAAGGAATAAAAATTTTATAAGTCAGTAGTCCTTAGTTTTAAGTCGTTCGTTTTATATTGCGATTTTTAAGCTAAAGTCTAGAGATTAAATACTAAAGTCTAAAATAATGAACTATTACAGTTTACATCATAAATCACCAAAAACAACATTTAAAAACGCTGTTGTTCAAGGGCTTGCAAAAGACAGAGGAATTTATTTTCCGGAAACTATTACGCCATTATCAAAAGAATTTATAGCTAATATTGCTAACTATTCCAACCACGAAATTGCTTACGAAGCCATAAAGCAATTTGTGGGTAACGAAATTCCAACTGCTATTTTAAAAGAAATTATTGCAGAAACCGTTTCTTTTGATTTTCCTTTGGTAAACGTCGATAACAATATTGCAACTTTAGAATTGTTTCATGGACCAACTATGGCTTTTAAAGATGTAGGTGCAAAATTTATGGCAAAATGCCTAGAATATTTCAACCAAAATAATGAGGAAGAAGTTACTGTTTTAGTCGCTACTTCTGGCGATACAGGGGGCGCAGTTGCTAACGGATTTTTAGGTGCAAAAGGTGTAAATGTAGTTATTTTATACCCTTCAGGAAAAGTAAGTGATATTCAAGAAAAGCAACTCACAACATTAGGGCAAAATATTACGGCTTTAGAAGTTGATGGAGTTTTTGACGACTGCCAAGAAATGGTAAAAACGGCTTTTTTAGATGAAGAAATTACAAAAACATTAACCTCTGCAAATTCAATAAATGTTGCTCGTTGGTTGCCACAAATGTTCTACTTTTTCTTTGCTTATAAAGAATTGCACCAAAAACATAAAGACATTGTTTTTTCGGTACCAAGTGGGAATTTCGGAAATATTTGTGCAGGAATTATGGCACAAAAATTAGGGCTGCCAATCAAACATTTTGTGGCTTCTACAAACGTAAATGATACTGTTCCTAATTATTTAGTTGACGGAATTTACGCGCCAAAACCATCTAAAGCAACAATTTCTAATGCTATGGATGTTGGAAATCCAAGTAATTTTATAAGAATTCGTGAATTGTTTAACAACGATTTAGAAACGCTTAAAAGCGCTTTTTCTTCGTATAGTTTTACTGATGATGAAACTCGTGAAACAATGATAAAAATCTATACTAATTCTGGCTATGTAGCAGACCCGCATGGAGCTGTTGGGTATTTAGGATTGAAAAAATACGGATTAAAAGACAATGAATTTGGTGTATTTTTAGAAACTGCGCATCCTGTTAAATTTTTAGATGTTGTAGAAAGTACGTTGCCTGTAAAAGTTGCCATTCCTGAGCAGATTCAAAAAGTAATCAATAATAAAAAAGTAGCCATTAAAGCAAGTTCTTATGAGGATTTGAAGGCTTATTTAATGAAATAATAAATTCTTTTATATTTCTAATACGGTAAATTTTACGCACAATAAAAGAAGCTTTATGTGATTTCTCCTATCGTCCGAAAAGACAATCTTTGTAAAAATTAAATATCTAGCCCTCACAGGTTTTTAAAACCTGTGAGGGCTTTGCTTTATACTAAAAAACTTTCCGAAAGATTTTATAGGCAAATCATCTGCAAACAAGATATGAGCCCTGATTGAACGACCTGTTTGAGCTCTCACGCTTTTGGGCGTGAAGCGAGTAGTGAAAGCTGGAAATAGCTTCTAAAACAAATCTTTGGTACTAATATCTAAATAATTACGTTTCACAAAAATTAAGATAGTTTCTAAGATTTCGCCCATATTTTTACACTTTTTAAACTCAACATCACCTACATAACTAATTAAATCTTGCTTTAAGCGTTCTATGTGATGAGGAAAAGATATTTGGTCTTGTTTCATACATCTTACAATATGTTGAATTCTATCTGGAGAACTGATCATTCTTTTAGCGATATAAGAGCGTTCTTCTATTTTATATTGTTCTATAGAACTGTTCTGCAATCGTTTACTAACCATTTCTACCATTTTAAAGTTCTCTTTTAAGAACTGTAAATTGTACACTTTTAAATTTCCTTCAAAAGATTGTTGATCGAAATCTATGGCCCTGATTTTATAAATAATTTGGTCAAAATCATGAATAGGTGTAATTACGTAATTGTAAGATCGCATATCTCCCAATAATCGAATAAAACAACGTTCTTTAAACTTTACAAACTCTTTGGCTATTTGTGCTTTCTCAGATCTTGAGCAGTTTGGCAAAATATCTCTAATAAAATCGTCTCCTGGAATTCCAGAAATGTGCTCTTCAATTAGTGTGTCTTTATACACCAAATAGTTCATCGTATAAGGAGACAAAATATGCTCTAACTCTAAACCATAAATTCGAGAAGCATCAGCTTGTTTAATATAAAAATACGTAAAGTTGTCGTTTAATATATTTCTTACTTTAACTCGAAAAGGCTTTGAGTTTCCAAAAGTACAGTAATCAATAGCATCTACGTTTAAAAACGGTATGGTACTCTCATTACCATCTGAATGTAAAATGGTATATATTTTTTTTAAGCTTCGATCTATTTCTTCTCTATCCCATTCAGAATAATACGTTCTTACCCATAATGTATCGTCATCATTTTTATCAAAAACCGATACAGAACCCTGAAATCGAAGTAAATCATTATACAAAATGCTAATTTTACTACTTCTATTATGTTTTTTTAAAAAGGCAGCCAAAAGCTTACTTACAGGAAAAGTGGGTTTCTTTTTAGATATTAATTTTTGATTATCAGCCATAATTTCTGAGTATGTTTTACAAAAATAACGATATTTAGATGGTTTCAAACATCTTTCCAGGTAAAGGTTTAATAACACCTTTAAGTTCCATTTGTAATAAAATTGATGAGAGTTGAAATAATGGAATGTTACACTCTAAAGCAATAATATCTAGTAGTTGTTTTCCGTTTTTCTGAAGATAATCATAGATTTTTTGTTCGTCTTCTTTTAACTCAATAAATAATTGTTGCTGAATTGGCTTTTTAATTTTTTCTTTAATATCCCAATTTAATAATTGCACAATATCACTAGGTGAATTTAACAAATGGGCTTTATGATTTTTAATCAAATTATTACATCCTTTACTAAAAATATCTGTTGTTCTTCCTGGTAAAGCAAAAACATCTCTATTGTAGGAATTTGCAATATCTGCGGTTACTAAAGAGCCTCCTTTGTCTGCACTTTCTATAATAATCGTACAAGTAGAGATCCCTGCCACTATTCTGTTTCTTTTTAAGAAATTTTCGCGTAAAGGTTGCTCTTCGCTCCAAAATTCGGTTAAAAAACCACCATTTTCATTTACTTGATGAATATATTTTTTATGCACTTTTGGGTAAATTTGTTCAAAACCGTGTGCCAAAACTGCAATATTTTGCAAGTTGTTTCTAATGGCGGCTTTATGGGCGCAAATATCAACTCCGTAAGCAAAACCACTTACAATTATTGGGCTGTATGTACTTAATTCATCAATCAATTTATTGGTAAAATCTCGACCATAAGAACTCATGTTTCGAGTGCCAACTATAGAAATAATTTTATTACTATTAAAATTGATGTTTCCATCTTTAAACATTAAAATAGGGCTATCTATACAATTTTGTAGGTTTTTAGGATAGTCATCCTCTAAAAAATAAGTATATTCAATCTTGTTTTTGGTAATGTAATCGAGCTCTTTTTCTGCGCTTTTTAAATTTTCTGAGTCAAATAAATGTTTGATGGCGTGTGCTCCAATTCCGTTTATTTTTTCTAAAATAGTCGATTTTTCTTTAAATACTTGCTCAACATCACCCACATTTACAATGAGTTTTTTGGCTAAGATATCTCCAACAGCTTTGCTTTTTTGCAAGCGCAAAATAGCCAGTAATTTTTCTTCTTTCAAAAGGTAACAATTTGATACCCAATATATCAAATTTTTGTTAATAAATATACTGTTAAAAACTTCTTTTTATTCGTAAAAATTTTATTTTTGTTATTATGATTTTAGCCAACTACATCAACGATTTATTGTATCGATATGATTGCGTAATTGTTCCCGATTTTGGAGGATTTGTAACCAATAGAAAAGGCGCACGTTTACATAAAGACACACATACTTTTTATCCACCATCAAAACAAATTACCTTTAACAGTCATTTAAAAGTGAGCGATGGTTTACTCGCAAACTATATTGCTTCTTCAGAAAATATTTCTTTCGAAAAAGCCTCTACAGCCATTAGTTTGTCTGTAATTAAGTGGCAAAACGAAATCGAAGCAAAACCTTTAGCAATTGGCACTATTGGTGTTTTAACCTTAAATGAAAACGGACAAATAATCTTTGAACCAAACCATAGTGTTAATTATTTAGCTGAGTCTTTTGGTTTATCAACTGTTGAGACATCAGCCATACAAAGGCATAAAGAAATAGTAAAACCATTACTACCTGTTGTAGAAAAAGAAGCTAAAAAAGGCATACCTACTTTTATAAAATATGCAGCTAATGCTGCGATTGTATTAACGTTATTAGGTTATGCAGGAAACAATGCTTATCAACAAAGTAAAGACAAAGAGGTTTTAGCCAATCAAGAAAAGGCATTAGAGAAAAAAATACAGGCAGCTACGTTTGTAATTTCTAATCCTTTACCCACCATCGAGTTAAATGTTACTAAAAAAGTAGCAAAACCCTTTCACGTTGTTGCAGGTGCTTTTCAATTTCCAGAAAATGCTAAAAAGAAAGTAAAGCAACTTAAAAAACAGGGGTATAACGCTAGTATTTTGGGCGTAAACAAATGGGGCTTAACCGAAGTTGCTTTTAATAGCTTTACGAATAGAAACGATGCCATAAATAACTTGTACAAAATTCAAGATACGGTTTCTAAAGACGCTTGGTTATTAGAGAAAAACTAATTTTTATTTAGCGGCTATTGTTATCTTTGTACAAATTAAAAAGATGCACGCAAAAACAGCCAAAGAATCCTTAACAGTACTTACAGACCTTGTTTTACCTGGAGATACTAATTATTTAGACAACCTTTTTGGAGGAGAATTGTTAGCTAGAATGGATAGAGCTTGTAGTATTTCTGCAAGAAGACATTCTGCAAGAATTGTAGTTACTGCCTCTGTAAATCATGTAGCTTTTAACAAATCTGTACCTGTAGGAAGCGTGGTTACCCTAGAAGCTAAAGTTTCTAGAGCTTTTAAAACGTCAATGGAAATTTATGTTGATGTTTGGATCGAAGACAGACAATCTGGTTTAAAAACCAAAGTAAACGAAGGTATTTACACTTTTGTTGCGGTTGATGAAACTGGTAAACCCGTTCAAATACCACAAATTATTCCTGAAACTGATTTAGAAAAAGAACGTTTTGAAAGTGCTTTAAGACGCAAACAATTAAGTTTGGTGTTGGCTGGAAAAATGCAACCTGATGAAGCTACAGAATTAAGAGCTCTTTTTAAATCGTAAATTATGTATGAATTTTTAAGCAACTACAAAATTGTAGGATCTATTATTGTCATTTTACTCGCTGTTTTAATTCGGTTTTTAACATCAAAATCGTTACGCAAAATTCGTGTCAATTTTGACTTTCAAAAATCGAGAATGGTGGTTATTTACAAAATGATTACGGTCTTAATTTATTGCAGTGTAATTGTTTTAATTGCCTTTATTTGGGGGGTAGATGAAAAGCAACTCATTGTCTATATTTCGTCTTTTTTAACCATTTTAGGTATTGCATTTTTTGCGCAATGGTCTTTATTATCCAACATAACAGCTGGTTTAATTTTATTTATTAATTATCCTGTAAAAATAGGTGACACCATCACTATTTTAGAAAAAGACAACAACATAACAGGCGAAATTACGGATATTGGAGCTTTCTTTATCACCTTAAAAACCGATGAAGATCATATGATTACCATTCCCAATTCTATCATACTTCAAAAGAATATTAGTTACAAAATAAAATAGGTTATCATTAAGATTGTATATTAGCAAGTACTTTTTTACACTTTTATCTTATGATACAATCTTACAAGAAAAACCCAACTTTAGCACAACATTACGATGCTATAATTATTGGTTCTGGAATGGGCAGTTTAACCACGGCTGCTATACTTGCCAAAGAAGGTAAAAAAGTACTGGTTTTAGAACGACATTATACTGCTGGCGGATTTACACATATTTTTAAACGCAGAGGTTTTGAATGGGATGTTGGAATTCATTATATAGGAGAAGTACAAAGACAAAGCTCTGTAATTAAAAAGTTGTTCGACTATATTTCTGATGCCAAAATTGAATGGGCAGATATGGGTGATGTGTATGACAAAATTATAATTGGCGATAAAGCATTCAATTTTGTAAAAGGCGTACAAAACTTCAAAGACAACATNTTGGGTTATTTTCCTGATGAAAAACAAGCGATAGAAAACTACGTTCGTTTGGTTTTTGAGGCGATAAAAACCAGTCAGCAATTTTATATGGACAAAGCTTTGCCTCCACTTATTAGTAAGATTTTCGGTGGAAAAATGCGAAAACCTTTCTACGAGTTTTCTGACAAAACTACATATCAAGTTTTAGCTTCATTAACAAAAAATGAGGAATTGATAAAAGTACTTTCTGGACAATATGGAGATTATGGATTACCTCCTAAAGAAAGTAGTTTTGTAATGCACGCAGCTGTTGCAAGGCATTATTTTGCTGGTGGTAGTTTTCCTGTTGGTGGCTCGTCTGTAATAGCCAATACAATTGATAAGGTAATAGAAAAAGCCGGAGGCACTATTTTAATTAGTGCAGAAGTTGATAAAATCATCATCAAAAACAACAAAGCAACTGGAGTAAAAATGAAAGATGGCTCCCTGTTTTCAGCAAAACATATTATTTCTGGAGCTGGCATTATGACAACTTATAACAAACTCCTTCCAGATGCAACTGTAAAAAAACATCAACTAAAACAAACGCTACAAACTGTAAAAAGATCGGTTTCTCATGCGTGTTTGTATATTGGTTTAGAAGGCTCGCCAGAAGATTTAAATTTACCAAAAACTAATTATTGGATTTATCCAGATAAAATAGACCATGATACTGCAGTAAACAATTATTTAAATGATTTGGATGCCGATTTTCCTGTGGTGTATATTTCTTTTCCGTCTGCAAAAGATCCAGATTGGGTAAACAGATATCCAGGAAAAAGCACCATAGATATTATTACACTTTTACCTTATGGTGGTTTTAAAAATTGGGAAGGCTCTAAATGGATGAAACGTGGTGAAGATTATGATGCGCTCAAAGAAAAAATAGCCAAAAGACTGCTTAAAGTTTTATACAAGTACATACCACAAGCCGAGGGGAAAATTGAACATTATGAACTTTCTACCCCCTTAACAACACGACATTTTATCAATTATGATAAAGGAGAAATCTATGGTTTAGATCATTCTCCAAAGCGATTTAGACAACGATTTTTACAACCAAGAACACCCATTAAAAATTTATTTTTAACAGGACAAGATGTGGTTACTGCTGGAGTTGCTGCTGCTTTATTTTCTGGAGTAATTACTACTTCTGCTATAACTGGTAAGAATATTATTAAAAAAGTGATGCAAAAATAATCATCATTTTAGGATCCAAGAAGCAGGATTTAAACGCGTTGTATTTTTAAACAAAACAAATACCAATGTTGTTTTTTTAGATACTTTATCTTTAAATATTTTACCTATTTTTTGACCTGTTGCTATTTTATCACCTTTTTTAACATAGGCACTTTCTATATTGTTATAGGAGGTAATATAACTACCATGTCTTATCATTACATTTTTTGTACCTCCAGAACCTACTAAAATATTTAAAACTTCTCCATCAAAAACAGCTTTTGCTTCGCATCCATTAGGCGTTGCAAAATGTACACCAGTGCTATTTATAGTAATACCTGGAAATATGGGATGTGGTTGCACGCCGAATCTTCTTACAATAAGACCTTCGTCTACGGGCCAAGGTAATTTTCCTTTATTAAGTTCAAACTTAGCTGCTAAAGCTTTCGCTTCTGGACTTAAAATAAACTTATCGTTCTTTTTAGAAACAGTTTCTTTCCCTTTATTTTTTGCTCTTGCAAGTCTGTTTGCCTTTGCAATTTCATCCTTAATAATTTTATCTATTCTGGCTGCTATCTTTTTGTCTTCGTTAACTTTCTTTCTAATTTCTCGCTTATACTGTCCTTCTTTTTTCTTGATTTTAGAAATTAGGGTTTCTTGATTTTTTTTATCAGATTCTATTTCCTTTTTCTGATTTTTTTCCACTAAAATCAAGGTGTCTTTTACTTGTTTTTGATATACTAAAGAATCGTTTAATTTTTCAATAATCCTTTTTTGGACAAGAATTTCTTCGCCTTGTTTTTTTCTAAACTTGGTGTATTGTTTCATATACTCCAAACGCTTGTAGGCTTGGTAAAAATTTTGGGAAGACAATAAAAACATTGCTCTACTTTGTTGCGATTTACTTTTATATGATTTGTAAATCATCTCTGCATAGTCTGCTTTTAATATCGCTAAATTTTTATTGAGGACATTTACCTTACGCTCATTTTTTACAATTGCGTTCAATAGTAATTTTGCCTCTAAACTAATGGTGTTGATAAACTTATTTCTAACTTCAATTTTTTGATTTAAATCGTTTAAAGCTTCTAAAGCATTTTTTTCTTTTTTTTCTTCGCCATAAAGTAGTTCGTTTAGTTTAGCAATCTCAGATTTGTATTTTTTACGTTGATTTTCTAGCTGTGCTTTAGTTTGACTAAATACAGAAAAATTCATCAAAAAAATGAATACAAAAAGCATATGAAACGTATGCGATTTCATTAAAAATTTAGCTTTTTGTAAGTATTGGGTATATTAAAAGACATGAAAATATCTGTGTTAAAAGTAACTAATTTATATTCTAAATCTATGACAGTTACAGATTTTGGATTTTTGGCTTTTATGTTGATTCCAGATGGAAAAACCACATCTTTTATGAAGTTATACGATGGGTATTTTACATCTAATCGTAAATCTTTTTCGGTATTTACTATCGATTGTGCGTCTAATTTAAAATGTGCTGGATTTATCGTGAAAAAAATATCGAATAGTGCTGCTTGTTTTTCTGGAGACAACACATAACTGTTGTTTTCAATTTTTACCTCTTGATCTTCTTCTTTTACGTTTAACAAAGATTGCCCTAAAAACAAGTTTTGTAGTTGTTCAAAATTAATTTCTACCCCTAATAATTCTTTTATCATTGAAAAATCCCCTTCAAAAGAATTTTTAAACACAGGAGAATAATACCGTACTGAAGTTGGTGTTATTTCTGCCTTAAAAACAGTAATCAATTTTGATCCTTTTAGCCAGATTACTTCGTCTTTTTTCATTTTTAACTGCACGGTTAAGCCTTGTTTGGTTTTTCCGTTATCAAAATTCACTTTCAATTTAGCATCCAAGGTTTTTTTATCAAAATTAGCGGCTATATGTCTTTTGGCTACTTTTCTTGCAGAAATATCTTTTGCTGTTGCATTGGCATCAATCATATTTTTGGTGGTTTTACAAGAGGTTAACATCAACGTAAAAAACAGTATATATTTTAGAAACTTCATTTTTAACTTTTCAATTTTTCGGCTTTTTGCTGATATTTTTGTGCTTCTTTCGTGTTACCTAAACCTTTATAGGCTTTCGCCATTTCGCTGTAAAAATCGGCTTCCATTTTATCTTCTATTACAAAATCGATACCACTCTCTAAAATAGTTAACGCATTTTTATAGCCTTTCTGATAATTTAACGCTTTTGCTTTCATTAAATATACATATGGTTGTGCTGGAAAAAGTAACATGCCTTCTTCGCTATATTTTAGCATTTCTGATGGGTTATTTTCAGAAAATTTTAAAATTTGTTCTAAAATTTTATACGATTTATCTGTTTTAAATTGATCAATTAACGCTGTAGTATCTGTTAATTTTTTCTCCTTAAATTCTGGTATTTTTCGTTGCTGTAAACTTGCTCTAAGTCTTTTTAAATTTGCAGATAAAGCATTCTCGTCTTCTAAAATATTCATTAAAGAAATGGCCTCTGTGTACTGCCTATTATACATATAAAGTCTTACCAAAAATTCTCTTTCTTTTGGGTTTTGTACAACTAATTTTTCTTGCGTTTTAATAGCTGCTTCATAGTTTTTATCTTTTTGATGTATGGCAACCAAATGCTTTAACATCCAAATATTATTTGCATCTTTTACCAAAGCTCTTTCGATATATTCTTTAGCCAATAACGTGTTGTTAAGTGCTAAATAATTCTTTGAAAACTCAAAAAATACGGCCACATCATTTGTTAATAATTGATTGCAATTTTCTAAGTTTTCTATCGCTTTTTGATGATTTCCTATTGACTTTTGAGATAAAGCCTTAAAAAAGAATTGCTGAAATTTTAGTTGTGCTTCTTCTGTGAAATCTTCTTTTTCAGGAATACTATCTTGTGCAAATGCAAAATTAGCAAAAAGAACAAAGAGCATAGAAAAGAGAACAATTTTAGTGCAATCTGTTTTCTTTTTTAAATTCTTAAATGTCTTTTTACTATTTTCCATTTATGTTAACTCTGTATAATCTCCAATACTAACAGAAGTAAAATCTCCATTATATTTTGCGTGATTACCAATCATAGCATTATCTAAATTGGCATTTGAAATTTCTACATTCTGTTGTATTAATGAATTTACAATGGTAGTATTATTAATTAAACTACCCGCACCAATTGAAACATAAGGCCCTACTTTTGCATCACGTAAAACTACATTCTTACCTATATAACAAGGTTGAATAATTTCTGAGTTTTGTAAAACTACATCATCAGAAACCAAATTATTACCCGCTTCATGCTCAAAAGATAAGGTTTGCTTATTGGTTTCTACTGTTGGGTCTTTTTTACCACAATCCATCCAAGCATTTACGGTTCCTGGTACAAATTTTGCACCTTGTTGTTTTAAAGATTCTAAAACATTGGTTAATTGATATTCTCCATTTTCTTTCAAATCATGATCAATTAAATGTTGTATTTCTTCTAATAATTTTTCACCACTTTTAAAATAGTAAATTCCAATAATGGCTAAATCAGACACAAAATCTTTTGGCTTTTCAATAAAATCTGTAATGATACCATCTTGTAACTTTACAACTCCAAAAGCACTTGGATTGTCAACTTGACTTACCCAAATTGCTCCATCAGCATTTACATCTAATTTAAAATCTGCTTTAAACAAGGTGTCTGCATACGCAACAACACAAGGGCCACTTAACGACTGTTTTGCACAATAAATAGCATGGGCAGTACCTAATGCTTGTTCTTGCACATATACACTACCTTTTGCGCCTAATTCTTCTGCTATCTTAAGTAATTTTTCTTCAGTATCTGGAGGAAAACCCTTTGCAGTTGTACCAATAACAAATGCAATTTCATCAATTTTTTCATCTATTACAGAGGCAATATCTTCTACCAAACGCTGCACAATAGGTTTACCAGCAATTACTGTTAGTGGTTTTGGAACAGTTAAAGTGTGTGGTCTTAAACGTGAACCAATACCAGCCATAGGGACAATAATTTTCATATTATATTTTTTATTAAATCTATGGCAAGATAACATTTATTAACAGATACCAAAAATTGTTTTTGAGGCATAAACCTCAACATCTCACAGCCTAAAAAGTATATGAAATTTTCATTTTTCTCCCCATTTATGGGGAGGCTTCTCCCCATAAATGGGGAGAGAAAAATTTCCCCATAAATGGGGATTGACAAGAGTTTCTTTTTCATATATCTTTACATTGTAAAAGATATAAAAATATTGTCCCCCAATTAATAATTCCCCAAGTTGTATCGTTTATTTATAAATGATGACAAAAACCCAAGTTAACGCTTGGGTTTTTTGTTTCTTTGCAAAAAAGTTAACTTGTGAATTATTTATCTGTAGAAAGTATCTCAAAATCTTATGGAGAACGTGTTTTGTTTGAAGACATTTCTTTTGGAATCAATAAAGATCAAAAAGTTGCATTTGTGGCAAAAAACGGAAGTGGAAAAACTTCTATCTTAAATATTATTGCTGGGTTAGATGTACCTGACTCTGGTCAAGTTGTAAGTAGAAAAGGAATTTCTATAGCCTATTTGGCTCAAAAAGACGATATAAACCCAGATTTAACTATAGAAGAAACCATTTTTGCTACAGATAACAAAATACTTTCTATTGTTAATCGATATGAGGAAGCGTTAAAAAATTTAGACGATACTGATGCGTACCAAGCTGCTTTTGAGCAAATGGAGCAATACAATGCTTGGGATTTTGAAACACAATACCGACAAATTTTATCGAAATTAAAACTCGAAGATTTAACGCTGAAAGTAGGTTCACTTTCTGGTGGACAAAAAAAACGATTGTCTTTAGCCATTGTGCTAATTAATAAACCCGATTTATTAATTTTAGATGAACCTACCAATCATTTAGATTTGGAAATGATAGAATGGCTAGAAGCTTTCTTTGCAAAAGAGAAAATTACGCTGTTTATGGTTACGCACGATCGTTATTTTTTAGAGCGTGTTTGTGATGAAATTTTAGAGCTCGATGAAGGTAAAATCTACAAATACAAAGGCAATTATTCGTATTATTTACAAAATAAAGAAGAGCGTTTAGCATTAGAGGCAACCAACTTAGGCAAGGCCAAAAGCTTGTTTAAAAAAGAGTTAGAATGGATGCGAAAGCAACCCAAAGCAAGAACTACAAAATCGAAATCGAGAACTGACGATTTTTATCAAATTAAAGAAAAAGCACATCAACGAAGAAAAGATCATCAAGTACAGTTAGAAATAAATATGGAACGTTTAGGAAGTAAAATTCTAGAGTTACATAAAATTTATAAATCTTTTGGCGATAAGAAAATTTTAGACGGTTTTGACTATGTTTTTAAACGTGGCGAACGTGTTGGAATTATTGGTAAAAACGGAACAGGAAAATCGTCTTTTTTAAATATTATTACAGAAAAAGCTCCTGTTGATGCAGGAAAAGTGATTTTAGGCGAAACTGTAAAATTCGGTTATTATACTCAAGCCGGAATCACCATAAAAGAAGGGCAAAAAGTAATTGAAGTAGTTAAAGAATTTGGCGAATTTATTCCGTTAACCAAAGGTCGAAAAATTTCTGCATCACAATTATTAGAGCGTTTTCTATTTGATAAAAAAAAGCAATATGATTTTGTCGAAAAACTTTCTGGTGGCGAGCAAAAACGTTTGTATTTGTGTGCCGTTTTAATACAGAATCCAAATTTTTTAATTTTAGATGAACCCACCAACGATTTGGATGTAGTGACCTTAAATGTGCTCGAAAATTTCTTATTAGATTATCCTGGAAACTTGCTTGTGGTTTCTCATGACAGGTATTTTATGGACAAAATTGTGGATGCTTTATTTGTGTTTAGAGGAGATGGTGTTATCGAAAACTTTCCTGGAAATTATTCAGATTTTAGAGCCTATGATGGTTCTGCCCCAAAAGAGGATAAACCAGAAAAAGTTGTTCAAAAGATTGAACAAAAGAAAACAACAACTAATACTTTGAGCTTTACTGAAAAACGCGAATTTGGCGCATTAGAATCAGAAATAGAGCGACTGCAAAAAAGAAAACAAACTATAGAAAAGCAATTTTTAAATGTAGAAATTGCACCTGATGATATTCAGAAAAAATCTGAAGAATTGCAAGAAACAATTGATGCTTTAGAACAGAAAGAAGAGCGTTGGCTAGAACTTTCTCTAAAATTAGAAGGCTAAACTTNTATATTGCTCTAATTAGTGAATGCTCACAATATTTTCTTCTTGTAGTAAATTTTCATTATTAAAACGAAGCAATACTTGGGCAACAGCAATGGTGTCTTTTTCACAATATCTTACAATTCTTTGTAAGTCTTTTTCTATATAATAGACTTTGGCAACTTCACTGCCATCAATATCATCTTTTGGTGACGGAATTCCTAATATTGACGTTAATAATTTTAAGGATGTATAATGTTTATAATCCCCAAATTTCCACAACTCTAGGGTGTCTAAATGAGGTACTTCCCAAGGCTTTTTACCAAACAAATTCAATTTTTTAGGCAATTCTATTTGATGCACAATCATTCTTCTGGCAATAAACGGAAAATCGAATTCTTTTCCATTATGTGCACATAAAATATTGGTCTTTTTTGCAAAGTGTTTGTCTAATAACACTTTAAAGTCTATCAAAATTTTATGCTCATCATCACCAAAAAAAGAGGTAATTCTTAGCTGTTTTGTAGCTTCAACATCAACAAAATAACCTACAGAAATACAGATTATTTTCCCGAATTCTGCCCAAATTCCTGCTCTGTCATAAAATTGTTCTGCAGTAAATTCGTCTTTACGTTGATATTGCGTTTTTTTCTCAAAAAGCGCTTGCGTTTCTTTAGATAGGTTTTTCCAATTTTCTTCTTGAGGTACCGTTTCTATATCTAAAAAAAGGATGGTATTTAACTGATAAGTAAGATTCATAGCGTTGTGTTCTTTTTCACTCATAAAGATAGTAAAAAAGAAAAAGCGCTGAAAAAAATCAGCGCTTTTAAATTATTATTGTCGCTAAAAAATTACTTAATCACTAATTTTGAAGTAGCTGTTTTAGTACCTTCAGTAACTTTTAAAATATATAAACCTGATGCAATTGATGAAACATCAACATCAGATTTTACACCAACAACACTTGTTGATAATACTCTTTTACCAATTACGTTAAATATTGAAATTTCTTTTCTTTCATTGCTGATACTTGTAATGGTAAACTGATTGTTTGTTACTGGGTTTGGGTAGGTTGCGAAGCCTTCTATTAAATTATTGTTGCTTGTAGATAAAGATGTCTCAGCAAAAGTTGTTCCAATTCTTAAGTTATCAACAAGAATACCTTCATTTAAATTTGAATCTGATTGTCTAAGTGCAAAACCTTCAATTGAAAGCCCTGGATCTTCTTCGTCAGCACCTAAAATTGAGGTATCTGAATCTGAAGTTGCATCTACCCAAAGTTGGGCAATATTAGTATCTTGATTGTACATAACTGTAACTCTATAAGTAACTCCATAAGTTAAATCTGCTGCCCAAACTGCATCTGCAGTATTAACTGATGTAGCAATCCCAACAGTAAAATCTCCAGTAGAAGTTGGAGGAACAATATCAAGTTTAGCTTTATAATTAGATCCACCGTCTTTAAACATAGCAAAGTATTCATTATCATCACCTGGAATTGGCTCTCCTTGATCTAGTACTTTAAAATCAAATGCATAATAAACACTACCTGAAACTGCTGCAAACTGTATTTGTGCATCTTCACTAGGGGTTCCATGTTGTACTAATGCTTGACCAGATGTAACCATTAAATCTCCAAAAGTTCCACTAAAGCTATCCCATAATGGATTATTTGTTAAACTCCCATCTGCATAACTAAAATCTTCAGATAATGGTAAAGAAATACAAGTTGGGCTGTATAAAGTTCTCGTAAAATCACAACTACTTCCATCTCCTCCAACAATTGTAATATCAGCATCTATACCTTCTGTCATTCCAGAAAATGTAATTGTGCCTTCTGCAATAGAATTAGGATCATCACCTCCAACAGTAACTCCTTGTGGTGCTGTTATTGTGTAAGTAATTCCTGTATTACCACCAGTAAAATCTATTGATCCGCTAAAAGTATCTGTACCACTTGTAAGCGCATCACAACTTGTATCAATTGAGCCCAGCATTAAATCACAAGGTAATTTAACGGAAAAATTTACGCTTGCTTCCACTATAGGATCTAATGAATTACCAGAATTATCCACTAACTCAGCTGTTAAACTATAAGAACTTCCTGGGTCTGGACTTTCAAATGTTTCACTCGTTGTAAATATATTTTGAGTTCCTTGTAATTCACCATCTTTAGTTAAAGAAATTACAATATAACCATCACCTGTATTGTCAGACATTTCAGATCCATTATCTCCTGATAGAGTGAAATTTTGAACATTATAACTCACTGGAATGTTAATTGTAGTTGATGGAAAAACTTGACCATCACTTGGTGAAGTTATAGCCATACTAATAACTGATTGGGTTGTTAAAGTAAAATTATCTGTTATAGCAGAAGCAACACTGTTACTTCCTGTCCAATTACTTGCCAAAACAACATTTGCCAAAAGATCTGCTTTAGTTCCAGTAGTAGTTCCAGAATAATAACTATTATCATATTCAGATTCACTTCCTGTGCCTGCCCCAACTGCTACAGCATTTACCCCATCAGTTAATCCTGTTGGTAATGCTGATTGATTTGTATCTGTAACTGGTGGATCCTGCCACAAAGTACTATTATTTTGTACTGCAAATATAAAAGTTGGTGTCGCTTCATCTCCTTGATATACTAAAACTTGATCACCTGATGCAGAAAACCCTAAATTACCTGAAACGCTAAATCTTGAATCATCAGTACCTGCTTCAAAAAGAATATTTGTCCCTTTATCAATTGCAACATTTGATGTAAATGTAATTGTAGATTCGTTTGTTCTTAAAGCGGTACCATCCCAAGCATTTTCAGTAAACTTAATAACTGTACCAGACTCTAGGTCTACTAAAGGTACAAATCTAAAAGAATCTGGTGTATCAGCTTGAATTGAAACAACAATTAAATCTCCTGCAGACAATGTAGTTTGCCCCAAAGAAATAGCAATACAGAAGAAAGTTAATAACAATGTCAATAAGTAATTTTTTTTCATGTTTGAATTGATTTAAATTAAGGTATAAATTTATAAAATAATTATGAAGTGACTGGTATTTAACAGTATTATCTTATGGTTAAATTCTTAACATTAAGAATTCTGTTGTAATATTAAATGATTGTTAAGAACTCGTTATTATATTATAATAATCATTATTTTTGATATCAATCATTAAGAAATTATGAATAAAAACGATATTAAAATTTTGTTAGTTGATGATGAACCAGACATTTTGGAGATTATTGGGTATAATTTAAAGGCTGAAGGTTATCAAATCTTTACTGCTGCAAATGGTTTAGAAGCCATTAAAGTAGCAAAAAAGCAGATTCCTCATCTCATATTACTAGATATTATGATGCCAGAAATGGATGGTATCGAAGCTTGCGAAAAAATTAGAAAAATTAAAACACTAGAAAATGTAATTATTGCATTTTTAACAGCAAGAGGCGAAGATTACTCTCAGGTTGCTGGTTTTGAAGCTGGCGCTGATGATTATATAACCAAACCCATTAAACCAAAAGTTTTAGTTAGCAAAATTAAATCTTTGTTAAGAAGGTTAAAAACAGAATCTGAAAGCGAAGAATCTCTAAAATTAGGAGATATTGTTATTGATAGAGATGAATATGTGGTATACAAAGCTGGTAAAAAAATTGCCCTTCCAAGAAAAGAATTCGAACTCTTTTCTCTCTTAACCTCGAAGCCAGGAAAAGTGTTTAAACGCGAAGTTATTTTAGATACTGTTTGGGGTAATGAGGTTGTTGTTGGTGGGCGAACTATTGATGTGCACATTAGAAAGTTAAGAGAAAAAATTGGTGATGACCATTTTAAAACCGTAAAGGGTGTAGGATATAAATTTGTATTACTAGAAGATAAATAAGTATTTTATTCTTAAAAACTTAAAAGTCAAATTACTTGAAACTAAAGAAAACATACTCTTACGCATTTTGGTCAGCAATATATCTCACATTGCTTTCTGTTGCGATATCTGTAATATCTTATTTTGTAATTAGCAAACATCTTGGTTTAAGTACCATTATTATTTCTGCAATCACTTTATTTTTAATATCATTTTTTATCATTCAATATAGAGCGGAGCACTTTATTTATAGAAGGCTAAAAAAATTATACCAAGAAGTTTCGATTTTAGATGTAAATGATTTAAAAAGAGATTCTGCTACTACCGACATTGATAAGCTTTCTAAAAGAATGCAAAAATTTGTAGAGGGCAAGCGTTTAGAAATAGAAAATTTAACAGAATTAGATTCGTTTAGAAAAGATTTTTTGGGCAATGTTGCACACGAATTAAAAACCCCATTATTTACAGTACAAGGCTATATTTTAACACTTTTGGAAGGTGCAGTAAATGACAAACAAATACGAATGAAGTATTTGGATAGAGCCAATAAAGGGGTAGAAAGATTAGTAGCCGTGATTAAAGATTTAGATATGATTGCCAAATTAGAAAATGAAGGCACAAAATTAAATATCGAAGTTTTTAATATTCTAGAGTTGATACAAAATGTGTTTGACTTATTTGAAATGAAAGCTAAAAAACGAAATATTACGTTGTCTTTTGATAAAATATATGAGTTTCCAGTTTTTGTAAAAGGGGATATCGAAAAAATTGAGCAAGTACTGATTAATTTAATTGTAAATTCTATTAAATATGGTAAACCCAATGGAAAAACCTTTGTGGGCGCAGAAGATTATTCTGATAAAAAATTCGTTATTAAAGTAGTGGATAATGGCGAAGGTATTAAAAAAGAACATTTGCCACGTTTATTTGAACGCTTTTATAGAGTTGACCAAAGTAGATCTCGAGAGCAAGGTGGTTCTGGTTTAGGGCTTTCTATTGTAAAACATATTGTGGAAGCACACAATCAAAATATTTTCTTAAAAAGCACTCATGGTGAGGGCTCTGAATTTTCTTTTACCCTTGAAAAAGCGAGATAATTTCAAGGAATTACAGCACATCAAAACCAATATCTTTTCTGTAATTCATTTCATTAAAACGAATTTCATTTATACTTTTATAACTTTTTGCCAAAGCTTCTTCAATCGTATCTCCAAAAGAAGTTATTGCCATAACTCTGCCTCCATTGGTTACAACAGTATTATTTTTAATGGTTGTACCTGCGTGAAACACTATAGATTCTTCAACTTTTTCTAATCCTGTAATCTCTTTTCCTTTTTGATATGCTTCTGGATACCCACCAGAAACTAACATTACTGTGGTTGCTGTTTTGTTAGTAACCGAAAATGATTTTGTGTCTAACGTTTGATTGGCAACACCATCAAATAAATCGAATAAATCTGATGCTATTCTTGGTAACACCACTTCTGTTTCAGGATCTCCCATTCTTACATTGTACTCAACTACAGAAGGGTTTCCATTATCATTCATTAAACCTATAAAAATAAAACCTCTATAATCAATTCCGTCTTTTTGTAAACCAGCAATAGTAGGTTTTACGACCAATTCTTCAACTTTATTTAAAAAAGCTTCGTCTGCAAATGGCACAGGCGAAATTGCACCCATTCCACCAGTATTTAAACCTGTATCTCCTTCACCAATTCTTTTATAATCTTTGGCTGAAGGCAGAATTTTATAATTTTTACCATCTGTTAACACAAAAACAGACAATTCTATTCCTTTTAAAAACTCTTCAATAACCACTGTTGATGATGCTTCTCCGAACTTTTGATTGGTAACCATTTCTTTCAATTCAGCCTTAGCTTCATCTAAAGCGTTTAAAATTAACACCCCTTTTCCGGCTGCTAAACCATCCGCTTTTAAAACATAAGGAGGTTCTAGTGTTTCTAAAAAGGTAAAACCTTCTTCTAAATTATCTTTTGTAAATGATTGATATTTAGCTGTAGGAATATGATGTTTCTGCATAAACTGCTTAGAAAAATCCTTACTCCCTTCTAATAACGCACCATCTTTTTTAGGACCAATTACTGGAATATCTTTTAACGCGTTATCTGACAAAAAGAAATCATGTACACCTGCTACTAAAGGAGCTTCTGGGCCAACCACAACCATTTCTACATTATAATCTAAAACAACTTTCTTTACTGCGCTAAAATCGACTGGATTAATATCGATATTAGTGGCTATTTTATGAGTGCCAGCATTTCCTGGAGCAACAAAAAGTTGGTTTATTTTTGAGCTTTCAGATAATTTTAAAGCAAACGCATGTTCTCTACCACCAGAACCTAAAATAAGTACATTCATTAGTTATATCGTTGTGTTTGCAAATATATTTAAAATGTTTAGAAATATGCTTTTGAAGTGGTCTAAGAATTGCTGTTTGTATAAAAAGATATTTTTTTAATACCTATTAGTATGCCTTTTCTTCTTTCACAAATATGTTCAAAAAAGTTCGAATTATAATTTTAATATCTAATATAAACGACCAGTTTTCGATGTAAAATATATCTAATCTTACTCTATTTTTTATATCAGATGTCTCTATAACTTCTCCTCTGTATCCACTAATTTGTGCTAACCCTGTAATTCCTGGTTTAACGGTGTGTCTTTTCAAATAATTTTCTACTTCTTCTTCGTATTTTCTTGTATGTGCATTCATATGTGGTCTTGGTCCTACAACACTCATATCCCCAAACAATACATTAAAAAACTGAGGTAATTCGTCTAAGCTTGATTTTCTTAAAAATGCCCCTACTTTAGTAATTCTTTTATCGTCTTTTGATGCTGACACTTTATCTGCATCATTATTAACTTTCATCGATCTTAACTTGTAACAAAAAAATTGCTTTCCATTAATACCATCTCTTTTTTGTTTAAAGAATAAAGGACCCTTAGAATCTAATCGAATAACAACCCAAAGAATGGGTAATAACCAAGATAAAATAGTGATACAAACAATTGAAGAAAAAATAATATCTAATATTCTTTTTTGAATGTGAGTTTCTNGTTTCTCAAATGGAAGTGGCTTTGGCTTTAAAACTGGAATAGCACCAAAATATTCTAAAACATAATCTTTACTGTATATAGCTCTACTTTCTGGTAAAAAAGTAAGTTCTAAATCTTTTTCTTCTACAAATTTTCTAATTCTATTTAACTGTTTTTTTGAAACTGTTGATGGATTACAATAAATTTCATCAATTTGATTCTCATCAACATATTTTAAACCGTCTTTAGTTTTTCCCAAATAATATTGAGATTTGTATTTGTTTTTCGAGAAAAAGCCAATAAAACGATATCCTAAATCGTTTTTTGAATGAAATAAGTTTTCTAATTTTTCTGCAGAATTAATTTCTCCGAAGAGAATAATATTGCGAAGTTCGTTCGTATAAGTACTGCGTGTTTTAAGGATGTAAAAACTTAATATTTTAAAAAATGTTATAACAAAAATAATTAACGCAAAAACTTGGATTTGGTTATCTATAACCTGACCTTGTTTAAAGAAACTAAAATAACTTAAAAAGCCTAGCAGTAAAATAAAAAATTGCGTGAGTAAAAGTAGAATTAATCTAGTAAACCTAAAATTCTTATTGATTTCATAAAACTTTGTATAAAATGATAGTAAAATCCAAAATATCGATATATAAGAAAAAAAGGAAACGTTTAAATAATCTGTATCTGAAACAGCATATAGTATACTATATATGATTAGCAGATCAATTAAGATGAGTATGGGCTTTTTAAATATTGATTTTTTCTGTTTCAAAAAATTAGTTTTTATGATTGTATAACAAGAAATTATTATAAAAAATAGTTTATTTTTTTCATAAAAATGAACCCAAACAGATTAGTTGTAATTGGAGTTTAAAGGTAGTACAATAATTATAAATATCATAAAAAAAATCAAAAATTAAGAAATACCCCTGAGGTAAAAAGAAATCAACCTTACTAATTAGAAGCCCCATTTTAAAAAATATTTAATTGCAGAAGACGAATGCCTGAATAATAATTTTAAGCTTTTCGAAGAGCCTTGTTTTAAAATATGTCTAATCTCTTCTTTTGGGTAGTATAATTTCCTTTTACCCATAAGGTCTATTTTTTTACAAATATCTACATCTTCCATATATAAAAAATAACGTTCATCAAAACCTTTTAGGTTTACAAAATCGTCTGTTTTATATAAATGAAAACAGCCTGCTACATACTCTGCATAAAAAGAACTTGTTAAATCTTTATCTTTATATTGTCCTTTAAATATTGCTGGTTTAAAAAAAGGTTTTAAGAAAGTAAACCTTCTTGCCATCAGTTCTAAAAAGCGTGGGTATCTTCTACAAGAATATTGATGTTCTCCTGTTGGAAATAGCACTTTTGGTGCAATCATGGATAGTGTTTCGTCTTTCGTTAATTCTTTTATTAAATTAGGAATAACAGTTTTATCAAAATTTACATCAGGATTTAGAATGAGATGAAAATTAGATGTATTATGAATTTTATCTATCACTACATTATGGCCTGCNCCAAAACCNATATTTTTACCAATNGCAATATATTCTATTTCTTTTTGGTTAAAAATATTTTGAAAACGCATGTGAGCTGTGTTATCAATTAAGTATAGCTTCTTTTGTAATGGTACATTTAAAAAAGAGTTGATAGTTTTTGTGAGCTCTTCTAAATTTTCATTATATAAAACAATAGTTGCAGTAATTTCTAGTTTTTCTCCCATTTATCAATACGCTTTATCCTCACCCTTAAAAACATTTAATACTGTTTTAATAATAATCTTTAAATCTAAGAAAAAAGACCAATTTTCGATATAAAAAATATCTAATCTCACTCTGTTTTTTATATCCGATTTTCTCTTTACTTCTCCTCGATATCCACTAACCTGAGCTAAGCCAGTTATGCCTGGTTTAACGATATGTCTTTTTAAATAATCGTGTACCTCTTTTTGATACTCTATAGATAAACTTGCTATATGTGGTCTAGGGCCAACTACGCTCATATCACCCAACAAAACATTAAAGAATTGAGGTAATTCATCCATACTCGTTTTTCTTAAAAAGGAACCAATCTTAGTTATTCTTGAATCGTTTTTAGTGGTATGAATGTTATTATATGATTTTTCATTCATCCTCATACTCCTGATTTTATAGCAAATAAAGTTGTCTCCATTAAGACCTTCTCTATTTTGTTTAAAAATTAATGGACCTTTAGATTCTAATTTAACTAGTATCCATAAAATAGGCAGCAACCAAGATAAAACAAAAACACAAACAAATAAAGAAAAGCAAATATCAAAAAGTCTTTTCTTATATAAACTCTCCACAAAATCGAAAGGAAGTTTTCTTACATTTAGCACCATTAGTGCATCATCATAGTACTCTATACTTTGGTTCTTACTGTATAATTCTATAGTATCTGGTATTAGTTTTAGTATAATATTTTTTTCGGTTGCAAACTTGCTTATATTTTTTATTTGTTCTTTAGAATGACCTGTTAATGATACGTATATTTCATCTACCTCGTTATTATTAACATATTCAAAAACGCTATTAAACTTCCCAAGAAATGCTGCATCTTTATATTCCTTGTTAGAAAAAAAACCTAAGTATTTATACCCTAAGTTAGATTTACTCTTAAATAATTTTATAATATTTTTTGCTGATTGATCATACCCTAAAACTATAGTTGTTCTAAGATTATTACCAAAAGCTCTATATTTTTTAAGAAGAAAAAACCAAAAAAACTTATTAATTGAAACTCCTAAAGAAATTAGTAATACAATAGTTATTTGCGTGTAAATAGCACCACTTTCTCTAAAAACACCGAAATAGGCAAAATAGCCTAAAGAAAATATTAGAAATTGTTTAACAATTAGCGTAATTAATCTAAGAAATCTTGTGTACCGGTAAACATTGTAAAATCCTAAAAAATAAGATATTACCAACCAAAAAGAAGTAATATATGTTAAAAAATAAAAATATTCTATCCCATACATTAAATAAACTACAAAATTTATTAATAAAATATCGATAGTTATTTGTAGAGGTTTTATTAAATAGGAATACCTTTTTTTCAATGTTTTTTATTTGAGAGATTTTTTTCCTTGAATAATACAACATGTAAAAGTAATGAAATTCGTGTTATTAAGGATTAATGATAATGACTAATCAACAATCGATTTATAAATTTGCGCTAGTTTTTTTATGTTTATTTCTATGTTAAACTCTTTTTCAAACTTTCGATATGAGGCTTTAGACATTTTAAGTAACAATTCTTTATTGCCAAACAACTCTATAACTTTGCTGGCAAAGATTTGAGGATCTGGGTCTACTAAAAAACCATTTATATTATCGTCTATTAAATCTTTATTGCCATCAACATTAGTTAAAACCCCTGGTTTAGAAAGCATTATAGATTCTAAACCAGCATATGACAACCCCTCATATCGTGAAGATGAAACAAAAAATAG